>ERZ1022724.26-NODE-26-length-39314-cov-13.963575_pt1 | contig 39314 bp, 39 predicted proteins | sample MGYA00521091_ERZ1022724 | MGnify/ENA primary metagenome ERZ1022724 (study PRJEB33162, sample SAMN09537610) | freshwater metagenome | isolation source: freshwater | place: Canada:Alberta | collected 2017-07 | study: EMG produced TPA metagenomics assembly of the... | reverse complement strand
CTTAGACAGCTTTACTTCCTATTGAGTGGTCTGATGGAACGCCTGAAGTATCTGGGTGTCGGACTTTCGATCATTCTCGCCTGGATTGGTGTGAAGCTAGTTATTCACGCCCTCCACAAAAACGAACTCCCGTTCATTAACGGCGGAGAATACGTAAAGACAGTTCCAGAAATCTCAACAGAGGTGTCTCTTGGCTTCATTGTCACCACTTTGGTTATCACCACTATCGCTAGCCTGATTGCAACCGCTGGAGACAAAGACCCGAAGAAGAAAAAGGCCGCCAAAAAATAGCGCTAAGAGCTAAAAGGTCCAAACACTGGATTCCAGTTTTGAATGGTTCTAGAACCAATACAGCCGGATATGTCGAATGGGTCGTTATCTAAAAGCTTTGCCAGCTCTTCTAAGGATTCACTTCTAAAAATAAGAAGAGCCTCAGGCGTGTCCACCATCGGCCCCGAAGCTAGAAGAACTTGCTGTTCCAGAAGTTCTGCAAGCCAGGCTCTATGGATGGGCCTAATCTCATCTACTTGGCTAGTTGGGGCTGTGTAAACGTAATTGACTGCGAAGATGGGCATTTTTCAATCCTACTTTGGCGGTTTTAGATCCAGCTAGGAAGCCACATCCGCAGCTGCCACTGATCAAAAGGCACAACCAGCCCAATGTTCACCGGTAGGAAAAACACTGAAACCAATGCAGCCAATACAAAGAATCCAACAACTATTCCTTTTGCTAACTTGGTGCCGCCAAGCGCTCGGTAAAGAATCTGCATCACTAGAACTAGTCCGAGAATCATCCAAGGTAGAAAGCTCACCGCGTAGAACTGAAAGACGGTTCTTTCGGGAATCAACAACCAAGGTAGATACAGAGCTCCTACCCCTAGCAATACCAGACCGATTACCCTCTCTCTGGTTCTTGTGTACCGGTAGACAAGATACAAAAGTGCAGCAGTTGCGAAGACCCAAATAAGGGGGTTACCCAATGCGGTTATTGCCGAAGAGCAAGTATCGCTTTCGCATCCCATTTGCCCAAAAGAGTATGTCTCGTAGAAAAAAGCAGTTGGCCGAAGACCCAAGAGCCAAGTGATTGGGTGAGATTGATAGGAGTGGTCTTCGGACAAGTTGACGTGGAATTTGTAAATCACCTCGTGATAGTTCCACAGCGATTGCGCCCAAGCGGGTAAAGCTCCAAAAATTCCAGGAAGAGAGTTATCCTCAGCCCAGTTTCTCGAATAACCCCCTGAAGAGTTAATCCAACCCATCCAACTTGAAACGTAGGTCGCCAGTGCAGCTGGCACTAGGTTGCAAAATGAAATCGCACCTTGAGACAAAAGACCAGTTAGAACCCATGACTTCTCTCCAGAATCCCTTCGAAGCAGCATTTCTGAAAACACAACATACAAACCGATTGCTGCCAACAAATACAGCCCAGACCACTTGATGGCGCTTGCCGCACCAAGAGCTATCCCGGCTAGAACCAGCCAAGGCCTAAACCAAAGCAGAGTGCTTTTGCCTTCTTGAATCGCATAGCCAATCCTGAGCCTGGACTGTTTGTTATCAATCAGGAAAAACAAGAAACCAAGCAGTAGGAAAAAAGTAAGAGGAGCATCAAGCAAGGCGGTGCGGGACATCGTTATAGCCATGCCATCTATCGCAAGTAGAAATCCTGCCGCGAGAGCGAGCTTGCTGGATCGAAAGAGCTTGTAAGCCACAAGCATCAGTAGGGCAACGGTGGCTATACCCAATAGCGCAGTGGAGATTCGCCAACCGGCTGCGTTATCAGGGCCTAGCAGCCACATGCCGGATGCGATCAACCACTTGCCAAATGGCGGGTGCACCACAAAAGCCGGGTCGGCAAGGTACGAGTAAACATCACCAGATTCGAAGGTTGCGTTGGCGCCTTCTGGCCAGTTCTTCTCATTACCTTCTTGGGAAAGGGATAGTGCATCTTTGACGTAGTAGGTTTCGTCAAATACGAGCTTCTGAGGCGAGGCTAGGTTCCAGAGTCTTGTTAGCGAAGCGATTGTGAGCACAAATACGAAACCGAGGTACTCAAAGACCTTTTTGTTTCCCCACAACTTCGTCATACGCCCATGCTAATCAAGACCGCGCCTTGGTATCTGACACAATGAAGTGGTGCTCATTCTGGCTGGAACTCCTATTGGAAACATAGGCGACGCCTCAGCAAGGCTGCTTCTTACTTTGCAGCAGGCTAAGGTCATCGCTGCTGAGGACACCAGAACCCTATTGAAGCTAGCTAATCACCTAGGCATAAAGCTAAACGCCGAGCTTATAAGCCTGAATGAACAAAACGAATTACAAAAACTAGATCGCCTGGTTGAAATCGCAGCCACAGCAAACTTGGTTCTGGTCAGCGATGCGGGTATGCCCACAATAAGCGACCCTGGCTTTGCCCTAGTTCGTGCCTGCAGCGAACAGGGAGTTGAAATTCAGGTTGTACCAGGCCCATCCTCGGTAATCGCAGCCCTTGCAGTTTCGGGTCTATCTACCGACCGCTTCAGCTTCGAAGGTTTCATTCCGAGAAAATCAGGCGAAAGAAAAAAGTTCTTCCAGAAACTGGCTACCGAGACTCGGACCATGATCTTCTTCGAATCCCCACACCGCATCACCGAGTCATTAGAAGATGCCGCAACTGTTTTTGGAGCTGAAAGAAAAGCTTCACTTTCTAGAGAGCTGACAAAGAAGTTCGAGGAAACACTCAGAGGAACTTTGTTAGAGCTCGCTGATCTAGCAAAGGACCTAAAGGGTGAAATGGTGCTAGTAGTTGCGGGGGCAGAGCAAACCCAGATATCGCCAGAAGACTTGATCGATGAGGTTCTAAAGCTTAGGTCTCAGGGGAGCTCACTAAAGGATGCAGCTAGAGCTGTTGCTAACGAGTACGGCGCCTCTACGTCAGAGCTTTACGACCTAGCTCTCAAGGCCAAGCCTTCAAGTTAGCCCCGTTAAGCTTGTAGACATGTCCAGTGTGAGCCCAGCGGGTAAGTCGTTTTTCGTTACGACCCCGATCTTCTATGTCAATGACGCTCCTCACATCGGTCACGCCTATACCGAGGTTGCCGCCGACGTCTTGGCTCGCTGGCATCGCCAAAAGGGCAGTAATTCTTTCCTTCTCACCGGAACCGATGAACACGGTGAGAAGATCCTTCGAACCGCTACCGCAAACAACCAAACTCCCCAGGCTTGGGCTGACAAGCTAGTTCACGATTCCTGGCTACCAATGCTTGAGACCTTGGATATCGACAACCAGGACTTTATTCGCACCACCGAACCGAGGCACAAAAAGAACGTCCAGACCTTCTTGCAGCACCTTTACGACAAGGGGTTTATCTACCAGGGATCCTATGAGGGCAACTACTGCGTTGGCTGTGAAGAGTTCAAGACCGACTCGGATCTTGTTGAAGGCACCGGTGAGTTTGAAAAGAAGATGGTTTGCGCAATTCACTCGAAGCCGGTGGAAAGGCTTGAAGAGACAAACTACTTTTTCAAGTTGAGTCAGTTCCAACAGCCACTTCTTGATTACTACAAACAAAACCCCAATTTCGTTCAGCCAGAAGCCGCCCGTAACGAAGTGGTCTCTTTTGTGTCTAGAGAACTTACAGATCTCTCAATTTCTAGATCCAAGGACAAATTTGATTGGGGTATCGATATTCCTTGGGACACCGATCACGTTATATATGTTTGGTTTGATGCACTGCTGAATTACATAACCGCAATTGGTTACGGCGAAGACGAAGCCAAACTAAATTCACTTTGGCCAGCTTCTGTTCAGGTGGTAGGAAAAGACATACTTAGATTCCACGCCGTTATTTGGCCCGCCATGCTGATGGCAGCGGAGCTAAAGCCTGCGGAGAAAGTTTTTGCCCACGGCTGGCTACTAGTTGGTGGCGAGAAGATGTCGAAATCAAAGCTCACCGGTATCGCTCCAAATCAAATAACAGACGTCTTTGGATCTGACGCTTTCCGTTACTACTTCATGAAAGCCATAGCCTTCGGTCAAGATGGATCCTTCTCTTGGGAAGACCTATCTGCTCGCTATCAGGCAGAGCTTGCAAATGGTTTTGGAAACCTCGCTTCAAGAGTGGTTGCAATGGTGCACCGCTACTTTGACGGGGTAATCCCGGAAGCCTCATCAATAACCGATGCCGATAAAAAGATTCAAGAAACTGCGAGCAAAAGTATCCGCGTAGCCGATGCCGCTATGGACGATGTTGCAATCCAGGATGCGCTGCTTGCCATTTGGGAGCTAGTGGATGGCTTGAATCTCTATCTCACCGAGCAAGAGCCTTGGATTCTGGCGAAGGATGAAGCCAACAGGGCTCGTTTGGGGACGATTTTATATACCTCGCTTGAGGGGCTTAGAACCCTGGCGGTTTCGCTAACGCCTTTCATTCCAAAGGCCACAGCCAAGCTTTGGGCCTCAATCGGTCACGAACTTGGCGATCTTGCCTCTCAGCCCCTACTGGAAGCTGCCAGCTGGAATCAGCTGATAGCTGGCAAAAAGATCAACGAACTTGAGTCTCTTTTTCCAAGGGTCGAGCAAGAAGACCGGGACTAGTTCGAAGTCGTGAGCGAGCACATCAGACAGCGCCAGCTAAAAGACGCTGACGGAACACGGCAAAAGCTAAGCTATCCAGATTTACCAGAGCCCCTTCTTGTTGGCACCTACGATAACCACACTCACCTTGAGATAGCCGATGGCGATCAGCCGATGAATTTCCAAGATCATTTGGCTTTGGCAAACCAGGTTGGGATTTTGGGTGCGGTTCAAGTTGGTGTGACCCTTGAAAGCTCCAGGTGGAGTGCTGAAGTTGCTGCAAGCGATAAAAGACTACTTGCCGCAGTGGCGATTCATCCGAACGAAGCTGCGAGGTATGAAACCAAAGAAGCTTTAGATACGGACATCGATGGCATTGCCGCACTTGCCAATCAAGAAAGAGTCCGAGCCATTGGTGAAACAGGTTTAGATTATTTTAGAACCGAATCTGAACAGGGAAAAGCATTCCAACAGCACTCTTTTGAAAGACACATTCAAATTGCCAAGGATTTCAATCTGGCACTGCAGATTCATGATCGAGATGCGCACACGGAAGTTGTTGAAACTCTTCTAAGAGTCGGTGCCCCAGACAGAGTTGTCTTTCACTGTTACTCGGGAGATGTCGAACTTGCAAAGATATGTGCAGAGCACGGTTGGTACACATCGTTTGCTGGAAACATAACTATTAAGAGAAACCAGCACCTTCGCGATTCTCTAAAGCACATGCCCAAGGAACTTATTCTTGTCGAGACAGATGCACCGTTTTTGACTCCTGAGCCACTTCGTGGCAGACCTAACGCCCCGTACCTGGTTCCCATCACGGTTCGATTTATGGCTGCTGAGCTCGGCATGGATGCTAACGAGCTTTCCGGGCAGCTAGCTAGCAACACCGTTACCGTCTATGGATCTTGGGATAACTAGTGGTTGAACTATTGGGTGCAGGAGAAATCAGATCATTAGCTGCTGAACTGGATCTTCGCCCGACTAAGAAACTGGGCCAAAACTTCGTAATTGACCCAAACACCATCCGCAAGATCGTGGCTGCTGCTCAGCTCAACCCTTCTGACAAGGTAGTTGAGATTGGACCTGGCCTAGGCTCACTCACCCTTGGTTTGCTTGAGAAAGTAGACCAGTTGATTGCCATTGAGTTTGATCAAAAACTTGCCGGCAGGCTCTCGATGACCCTGAAGCAGAAGGCTCCTGAGAAGAGCTGCCAGATAGTTCAGGCCGATGCCATGAATGTCACCAAGTTGGATTTTGAGCCCGATGCACTTGTTGCCAACTTGCCATACAACATCTCAGTCCCGGTAATTCTTCACTTCCTAGAGAGTTTTCCCTCAATTTCTAAAGTCTTGGTTTTGGTTCAGGCCGAGGTGGCAGCTCGCCTAGTTGCTGGGCCCGGTTCAAAAACCTATGGGTCGCCAAGCGCGAAGCTTGCTTGGTACGGAAAGGCGAGCTCCGCTGGGGTAGTCTCGCGAAGCATCTTCTGGCCGGTTCCAAACGTGGACTCTGCGTTGGTGTACTTCGAGAAAAGAAGTACACCGCTTCCTTCCTCGCTTCGACCGGAAGTGTTTAGAGTTATAGACGGAGCTTTTGCTCAGCGCAGAAAGACTCTACGTCAGGCTCTTTCAGCTTGGGCAGGCTCACCTGATCTAGCTGAGCACATTCTTGTTAAAGCGGGAGTTTCTCCTAAGGCTAGGGGAGAAGATTTAAGTATTGATGAATTTATTGAGGTGGCAAAACAGAAGTGATTTTTGAAATAGATCATCGCGCTAGTGAACCCACACTCGTAGGAGCGGCAATTCTTTCAGGAAACTTAGGGCAAACCTTTAACATCTTGAAAGATCCAACTTCATGGGGGCAACCCGAGACCCCGAGGGTTGTCAACTCCACCGATAAAGAAAAAATTGTTTTCTCTTTTGACGGCGAACAAAAAGCTATCGCAACTGTATCGGCGTGGAACTCAAATGTTACAGAACTCGAGGTTGTTATCGGCGGGATGGTAGATAGTCAGGCTGGACAAGCTCAGATTAAGTATTGGAACGAAGTTGTTGCGATGCTACAAAAACGACTAAATGCCCCTCCTATTGTTGTGGCGTCCAGTCCTGGCAAGGTAAACATTTACTTCGCCGTAGGTGCGTTTTTGAAAGACGGCTTTCATGATGTGGCAAGTTGCTATCAGGCATTGAGTCTTCGAGAAAAAGTCCTTGTTGAACTCAGTGGCACTTTCTCAATTGATTTCGCGGGTCCTTTTGAAAGTGAGTGCCAACTATTTGTTCCAAAAGACAATACAAACCTGGTCTATCGGGCAGGCGAGGAGCTGAAATCTCTTGGCTCAGCCATGGGCTCCGACAAGGTTTCTTTCTTGATTCACAAGAGCGTTCCAATAGCTGGAGGCATGGCGGGCGGGTCGGCTGACGCTGCTGCCGCGTTGGTTGGTTTGAATAGTTTGTTTGGCGCGGAGCTGGATGAGAGGCTGCCTGAAGCTGCGGCGAACCTAGGCTCTGATGTGCCCTTCTCGCTGCTCGGTGGAACCGCTATCGGTGTTGGAAGAGGCGAGGTTCTTACCAAAGTCAAAGATGGCCCAGCGCTGCATTGGGTAATGACTCCAAACTCAGCTGGTCTTTCTACACCTCAGGTTTACAGACAACTGGATGTCATGAGGGTAAATCAGGGAATCGACGTTTCCGCTTTAGAGGCTCCAGAAGTTCCAGAAGAACTGCTGGAAGCATTAGCTTCAGGAGACGTAGCGGCGGTTGCCAAGCTTATGCACAACGATCTTGAAATCGCAGCAGTTGAAATGTTGCCGGAGCTTGCCGACACTTTGGAGGCAGGTCGTAAGGCGGGTTCACTTCGCTCGATGGTTTCAGGATCTGGTCCAACAATTGCTCACCTTGCCAAAAATGCAATTCACGCAGAACAAATCGCAACCAGGTTGAAGGCTTCAGGTTACCCGTCTCTTGTTACTTACACTTCTAATTCTGGCACTCGGCTGGAGAACTAATTGGCTCACCTTCTTGGGGCGGAGAAGATCCGCCTTAGCTTTGCAACAACCAGGGTCTTTGAGAATCTAACCATTGGCGTGCAAGACGGTGACCGAATTGGAATCGTTGGCCGTAACGGTGATGGTAAATCAACATTGCTAAAACTGTTTGCGCGAATTCAAGAGCCAGACTCTGGGCAAATCACCAAGCGCGGTGATGTGCGTATTGGAATACTCGATCAGTTCGATCAGTTTTTGCCCTCTGAAACCATCTCTCACGTAGTTGTAGGCGACACTCCTGAACACGAGTGGGCTGGAAACTCAAAGATCAGAGACATCTTCCAAGGCCTACTAAAAGATTTTGACTTTGACCAGAAGGTCTCGGAGCTATCTGGAGGTCAGCGAAGAAGGGTTGCCCTGGCTGCACTCTTGGCTCAAGAATGGGATATCTTGATGCTGGATGAGCCCACCAACCACTTAGATATCGAGGGAGTTGCCTGGCTTGCAGAGCACCTCAAGACCCGGTGGGGTAAGGCAACTGGTGGGTTATTGGTGGTAACTCACGACCGCTGGTTCTTGGATGAGGTTTGTAATCTCACCTGGGAAGTTCACGATGGCATCGTAGAGATTTATGACGGAGGCTACGCCGCTTACATTCTGGAGAGAAACGAGCGCGCTAGGTCTCAAGCTGCCTCGGAATCTAGAAGGCAAAACCTTCTAAGAAAAGAGCTTGCCTGGCTAAGACGTGGTGCACCTGCCAGAACCACCAAGCCAAAGTTCCGAATTGATGCCGCTAATGAATTGATTGCCAACGAACCACCTCCTAGAGATAGCGTCAGTCTTGCCAAGCTAGCTACCACCAGGCTCGGTAAAGATGTTCTTGACATAGAAAACCTGAATTACGAAATTGACTCGAAGCAGATTCTAAATGACATAACCCTTCGATTAGGTCCAGGCGATCGAATCGGACTGGTGGGTCCAAATGGTGCCGGCAAGACCACATTGCTCAGGCTGATTCTTGGAAAGATCTCGCCAACCTCTGGCCGGGTAAAACTTGGAAAGACTGTGGTGCCAGCAATTCTTAGCCAAGAAGTTCTAGAGCTAGATGAATTTGGCGATCAGAGAATATTTGAACTTATTGCCAGAGAGAAAAAGACTTTCACGGTAAACAAAAAAGAAGTTGGTATCTCCCAGCTAATTGAGCAACTTGGATTTACAAGCTTGCAGCTGCAGACACCCGTATCTGATTTATCTGGAGGTCAAAAAAGAAGACTGCAGTTACTTCGATTACTCTTTGGTGAACCAAACCTTTTGATTCTGGACGAGCCAACCAACGATTTGGACACCGACATGCTGGCCCAGGTGGAAGACCTTCTTGACTCATGGCCAGGAACACTCATTGTTGTCAGTCACGATAGGTACCTTCTCGAGCGAGTGACCGACATGCAGTATGCACTGCTAGGAGATGGCGCTCTTCGGCATTTGCCTCGCGGGGTAGATCAGTACCTAGAGCTTCGAGGCGCTAAGCAGAAGGCATCGAGCTCCGAGGCAGCACCAAAGGTTTCCGGGGCCGAGCTTCGAGCCAGCCAGAAAGCGATTCAAAAACTGGAACGAGCCATCGAGAAGCTCGATGCTGAAGAAATTGAGCTTGGGCTCAAGCTTCAGAGCCATGATCCTCAAGACCACGAAGGATTGGCCGCCCTAGCGACAAGGGCCCAAGAAGTGGCTAAAAACAAGCAATTGCTCGAATCAACCTGGCTTATTGAAAGCGAGAAACTCGCCTGAGAAGCCCTTGTTTTCTGGCAGACTTGCTTAGTAATCAGTGCTTCGGGTTACGATCCGCTCTAGTGTAACGGCAGCACGGCGGCCTTTGGAGCCGTTAAGTTCAGGTTCGAATCCTGAGGGCGGAGCACAGGTAAAGCGATTGGGAGAACAGATGTCTACTAGGCAACTAGTTTGCGTAGTGCTGGCAGCCGGCAACGGAACCAGGATGGTTTCCAATACCCCAAAGGTCATGCACGAGCTTGCTGGCAAACCACTCCTAGGACATGTTGTATCCACCGTCTCATCTTTGGAATCCGCAGGTGTCTATGTTGTGCTGCGCCACAAGAAAGAACTTCTTGCCGAGTATCTAACCGCAAACTTCCACAAATCAATCTTGGTTGAGCAAGATGATATCGCAGGCACCGGTCGCGCCGTTGAAGTTAGCCTAGACAAAATCCCAAGCGACTTCGATGGCGACGTTTTGGTCGTAAGCGGAGACGTACCACTTATGGATGTGGACACCCTCAGCGCACTTGTTGAGTCGCATCGATCAAGCAAGGCATCGGCAACTATTTTGACAGCGCTTGTTGACGATCCTTCTGGCTACGGCAGAATCGTTCGCTCCAAAGACGGAACCGTTTCCAAGATTGTTGAGCATCTTGATGCATCTGAGGCAGAAGCTGCCATTAAGGAAATCAATGCTGGAGTTTATGTCTTTGATGTAGCTCACCTGAGACAGGGATTGTCCCATCTTGATTCCCATAACGCTCAGGGTGAAAAATACCTAACGGATGTGGCAGCGCTGATTGTCGAAGACAATCACACGGTTGTTGCTCAGATTGTGGCTGACAATTGGCTGGTACACGGCATCAACGACCGCACTCAGCTTTCAGAAGTGGCAAAAGAGCTAAACGCCAGAATTTGTCGCGGCTGGCAGCTTGCAGGGGTGACCATCTTGGACCCAGACACCACTTGGATCGATGTTGAGGTTTCGATTGGTCAGGATGCAGTGTTGCACCCAGGAACTCACCTTCGCGGCGCGACCAAGATTGGTCCAATGGCGGAGATCGGTCCTGACGTAGTTATTGAAAGTAGCACTGTCCAGGAAAGTGCCAAAGTTGGCCCGTTTTCCTATTTGCGCAAGGGCACCAATTTGGGCCCTGAGGGCAAGATTGGCTCCTTTGTAGAGACCAAGAACGCCCAGATCGGCCGAGGCTCAAAGGTCCCTCACCTTTCTTATGTGGGGGATGCCGAGATCGGGGAATACTCCAACATCGGTGCCGGCACCATCTTCGCGAACTACGACGGTGTGAACAAGAGCACTTCGAAGATTGGCTCACACGTTCGATCCGGCTCGCACAACGTCTTTGTAGCGCCCATTACGATTGGAGATGGAGCGTATACCGCTGCCGGAACAGTAGTAAGAAAAGACGTAGCCCCGGGAGAACTTGGAATGAATGTTTCACCACAGCGAAACATAGCTGACTGGGTCATTTCAAAAAGACCGGGAACTAAATCTTCTGAAGCAGCCGCCAAAAGCAACGACAAATAGAAATCGGGAGCCCGCAGTTGACCATTAAGACCACTGGAGAAAAAAGGCTGGCACTGGTTACTGGTCGAGCACATCCCGCTCTTGCCGAGGAAGTTGCAACCATCCTGGGAACCAAGCTTGTCCCAACCACGGCTTACGATTTTGCAAATGGCGAAACCTTTGTTCGCTTCGAAGAAAGCGTTCGAGGCGTAGATGCATTTGTCATCCAGTCTCATCCCGCACCGATTAATCACTGGCTCATGGAGCAATTACTGATGGTCGATGCTCTAAAAAGAGCTAGCGCAAAAAGAATCACAGTTGTCGCTCCTTTCTTTCCTTACGCAAGACAGGACAAAAAGCACAAGGGTCGCGAACCAATCTCCGCAAGATTAGTGACAGATCTATTCAAGGCTGCTGGTGCCGACCGCGTGATGGCCGTTGATTTGCACAGCCCACAAATCCAAGGTTTTTTTGATGGCCCGGTAGATCACCTTTGGGGATTGCCGATGCTGGCCGATTACGTAAAGGAAAAGTGGGGCAATGATCCCCTCACTGTTGTTTCCCCTGACTCTGGCCGCGTAAGAGTCGCCGACATCTGGGCAGATCGCCTCGGAGCACCGCTTGCGATTATTCACAAGCGCCGCGATCCAAATGTCCCAAACAAGATCTCAGTCCATGAACTGGTGGGTGAAGTAGATGGCAGAACCTGTGTCCTAGTTGATGACATGGTCGACACCGGAGGCACCATTGTGGCTGCAGCCCAGGCCCTAAAGGCAAATGGAGCAAAAACTGTCATTGTGGCAGCGACCCACGCGGTGTTTTCTCACCCCGCAGTTGAGCGCCTATCTGACGATGCAATTGACCACGTGATTGTGACCAACACCTTGCCAATTCCACCAGAAAAGGAATTTGCGAAGCTAACCGTTTTGTCAATTGCCCCATTGATTTCTAAAGCAATTAGAGCTGTCTTTGGTGAAGACTCTGTTACTTCATTGTTTCCAGGCCAGTCCTAGAGTTTGATTCTCGCCTTCTGGGCAGCTAAAGTAAGAAATAACAACGGCGAGGGTTCCATTTGGGACCGTAATCGACGGGGTTTCTAAGGGCAAGTTCCCAGATCCTCGCGTCAAACGCTTGAGTAGAAAAGATTCAACAGGTCCTAATTGGACTTGCCTAAACATTAAGGACAGTCAACATGGCAGAAAACAAACTAGTAGCAGAGCTACGTACCAACTTTGGTAAGGGAGCAGCTAGAAAACTTCGCGCCGCAGGAAAGACTCCAGCGGTAATCTACGGGCACGGCTCAGATCCAAGACACATCACTTTGCCTGCCCACGAGATCGCTCTGGTGCTTCGTCACAAGAACGCACTTATCGACCTTGACATCGCAGGATCACCTCAGCTGGTTCTTGTGAAGTCAGCAACCAAAGATGTTGTTACCCAGGTAATCGAACACATCGACTTGCTGGAAATCAAGAAGGGTGAGCGAGTTCACGTTGAGGTTCCAGTTCACATCGTTGGTGAATCACTTTCTGGAACCACTATCGATCTTGAGCACAAGACCCTAAAGCTCGAGGTAGATGCAACTGCAATTCCTGAGTACGTAGAAGCTGTGTTCAACAAAGAGGGCGCAGGATTCCACCTCATGGCTAAGGACATCAAGATTCCTGCAGGAGCCAAGCTTGACCTAGAGCCAGAAGCCCTAGTTGCTTCGGTAATCATCACGGCCGCTGGAAAGAACGAAGAGCCAGTAGCTGCAGAAGCTGCTGCACCAGCAGCTGACGCCAAAGCACCGGAAGCTAAAGCTGAGTAACACCTTTTTAGTAGTTGGGCTCGGAAACCCCGGGCCCAACTATGCACTTAATCGCCACAATGTTGGCCAGGTCCTGCTGGACGTTTTGGCCGCTCGACACGGAGAATCCTTCAAGGCACACAAGTCCAACGCCCTGGTGGCTGAGGTAAAAATTATTGGCGGGCCAAAGCTTATTCTGGCCAAACCGCTTTCTTACATGAACCTATCTGGTGGCCCAACTTCATCTCTGATGAACTTTTACAAAATAGAACCCGAGAACCTAATCGTGGCTCATGACGAGCTAGATATTCCCCCCACGACCTTTCGCCTAAAGCTTGGCGGAGGGCACGGCGGACACAATGGCCTCAGGGACATCATTTCCGCAATCGACTCAAAGGATTTCATTCGCGTGAGACTGGGTATTGGCAGACCTCCTGGATCAATGGATGCCGCAGATTTCGTCCTCAAGAATTTCTCATCGAGTGACCTAGCTGAGTTCAAGACAACGCTGGAAATCGCAGCCGATGCTGTGGAAGAAATTTCAGGCAACGGCCTAGTTTCCGCCCAAGATAAATACCATTCACCAGCCGACTAGTCCACGCTTACACTAGGTCTTGTGCTAAATCACGGCCTAGTCGCGCGCCTGGGCCAGGGCTACCCGGTTGCAAAACTCCAGTCAGCACTCAAAAACAAGCGAATCGAAATAGTCGCACCGCAAGCTGCTAACCCTTTTGTTCTTAGTTTGATGACCGAGCTTCAAGACAATCCCCCTTCGCTTCAATTGATTATTGTTGCCACCGGTCGCGAGGCGGAAGATCTAGAACGAGATCTCAATTTTCTAGAACCAGAGAGCGAAATACTTCTCTTTCCTTCTTGGGAGACTCTCCCGCATGAGAGGTTGAGCCCAAGTCCTGAAACAGTTGGTCAGCGACTTCAAACAATCAGCAGGCTTTCTGAAATCAGCAAGGAAAAGCCAAAGCATCCGGTTTATCTAATCGTCTCGATTAGAGCAGCCATTCAGCCCGTGGTTTTGGGGCTTGATAATTTTCCTCCTCTTGAGTTGGTAGCTGGCAAAGAATACTTACTTCCTGAGCTTTCTCTAAAACTGGTGGAGCAGGCTTACCAAAGAGTTGACATGGTCTCTAAGCGAGGAGAATTTGCCGCGCGGGGTGGAATTCTTGACATCTTTCCAACCACCGCGGAACACGCAGTTCGGTTGGAGTTCTTTGGAGATGAGCTAGAGGAAATCCGTGAATTCTCGGTATCAGACCAGAGGTCTTCGGCGGTGAAACTCGATTCGGTTACTTTGTTTCCAGCCCGCGAGCTGGTGATCACACCAAACGTGGCATCTAAGGCACGAGAGATGATGCATGAGTTTCCAAACCTTTCAGCCATGCTGGAGAAAATTTCGTTGGGTATCCCCGTTGAGGGCATGGAATCTCTCGCCCCAGCCCTGGCCGATGGCATGGTTTCAATCTTTGACTACCTACCCAAGAGCCTCTCGGTTGTTGTTCTATCTCCTGAGAAGGCGGCAGCCAGAGCTGCCAGTTTGGTTGAGACTAACGAAGAGTTCTTGCACGCAGCCTGGGACGCAGCGATGGATGGCGCCTCGGCACCAATTGATTTATCTGGTGGCGGCTTTATTGACTTTGCTAGCTTTACTCAAAAGTTTTCCGAGTTTCAAGTTGCAACTATTTCTCCGTTTGGTATGGATTCGCAAGATGTTGTGAATCTTGGAATTCTAGAAGTGCCAAACTTTAAGGGCCTCGAAGCCTCAGCTCTTGAGTGGGTGTTGGATCAGCTTGCTCAAAAGCACCTAGTTGTGATTTCATCCGAGGGCTTGGGCACTAACGAACGACTCAAAGAAGTACTTGTCCAGGCTGGGGCCAATGCTGTGCTGGCAGAAACCATCCCTGACGAACCAAAAGCAAACACTGTTTATTTGATTCAGTCTCAAATCAGAAAGGGCTTGGTCTCAGAAGCTGCCAAGCTCACGTTACTGACTCAGCTGGAGTTCTACTCCAAGAGTTCATACTCAGCACCGCAGGCTAGAAAACTTGCAGTAAAAAGAGGTCAAGCAGTTGATCCATTAACTCTCAAATCTGGCGACTACGTGGTTCACGAGATTCACGGAATTGGAAGATTCAAGGAGCTGATTCAAAGAACCAGTGGCATTGGAGCCAGGGTGCACCAGCGAGAGTACCTACTGATTGAATATGCATCCTCAAAGCGGGGCTACCCAGAAGACACTCTGTTTGTTCCAACTGATCAGCTGGACATGCTCACCCGCTATGTCGGTGCGGAAGCCCCAGTAATTTCTAAGCTCGGAGGCTCTGATTGGGCGCGTGCCAAGGGTAATGCCAGGAAGGCAGTGCGCAAGATTGCGATAGACCTAGTGAAGCTTTACTCGGCAAGGATGAACTCCGTTGGGCATGCTTTTGCCTCAGACACCCCTTGGCAGCATGAGCTAGAAGAGGCTTTCGCATTCCAGGAAACCCCAGATCAGCTCACCACGATAGAAGAAGTCAAAGCTGACATGGAAAAACCAATTCCTATGGACCGGCTACTAGCTGGCGACGTGGGTTACGGGAAAACTGAGGTTGCCATCAGGGCAGCATTCAAGGCCATCCAGGATGGCAAGCAGGTCGCCATGCTTGTGCCAACAACCCTGCTGGCAAGACAACACACCGACACCGTAATGGAAAGATTCTCTGGATTTCCGGTGAACGTGAAGTCGCTCTCTCGTTTCCAAACCGCGAAAGAAGTTCGCGAAACAATTGCCGGCTTAGCTACCGGAGAAGTGGACATGGTGATTGGAACTCACCGATTGCTTTCTGACAGCGTGAAGTTTAGAAACCTCGGATTGATAATCATCGACGAAGAACAGCGCTTCGGTGTTGAACACAAGGAAAAACTTAAGGCTCTAAAAACAAATGTCGATATTCTTGCCATGAGTGCAACGCCAATTCCAAGAACTCTGGAAATGGCAATCACTGGAATTAGGGAGATGTCCACACTGGCTACCCCTCCAGAAGATCGCCACCCGATTCTTACCTTCATTGGTGGCTACAGCGAGAAGCAGGTAGCTGCAGCGATTAGACGAGAGCTAATTCGCGAGGGTCAAGTGTTTTTCGTTCACAACAGAGTTGCAACAATCGAGAAAACAGCAAATGATCTTGCCAAGTTGGTTCCAGAAGCGAGAATCGCGGTGGCTCACGGACAGATGCCAGAGGCTGCATTGGAGCAGGTAGTAGTTGATTTCTGGGAGAAAAAGTTTGACATCTTGGTTTCAACTACGATTATCGAAACTGGAATCGACATTCCAAATGCCAACACGTTGATTATTGACCGCGCTGAACACTTCGGGCTTTCGCAGCTCCATCAAATAAGAGGTCGCGTTGGTCGCTCTAGGGAGCGCGCCTACGCCTACTTCTTCTATGACCCGAGCAAGCCTCTTAGTGAAACCTCTCATGACCGACTAGCCACCATCGCTCAAAACAATGAGCTGGGGGCTGGTATCCAGGTGGCACTAAAGGACCTAGAAATTCGAGGCGCTGGAAACCTACTGGGTGGGGAGCAGTCTGGACACATCGCCGGGGTTGGCTTTGACCTATATCTACGAATGATTGGTGAGGCAGTGGCTGATTTCAAGGGAATCAAGATTGATTCGCCTGCGGAACTAAAGCTTGAAATACCGATTGATGCTCACATCCCTCACACCTATCTAGACAGTGAGCGGCTCAGGCTCGAGGCCTATCACAAGCTCTCTGCTGCATCTGGGGAAACTGGAACCAGGGAAACGCTGCAGGCGATACTTGCCGAATTGGAAGACCGTTATGGTCCAGCCCCAGAACAGGTGAAGAACCTAATCCTAGTTACCGAGCTTCGGCAGATTGCCAATCGCTTAGGACTCAAGGATGTCAATCTGCTTTCAAACATGATGCGAATCCAGCCTGTTGAAATGACCGAATCTATTCAGGTGAAGCTGTCTCGAAGCTATCAGGGGCTAAAGTATTTGCAATCGGCAAGAATTCTTCAGATTCCAATTCCTGCTGCAATTGATAGCGCAACTTCAACTAGCCAATCCCTAATTGATTTCACACACAGAGTTTTTCAAGACCTAGCCGCAATTCAAAAGGAAGTGGAAGTAAATGACTAATCTCGACGAGCTAATAGCAACAGCAAGCAAACTGCGCGCTCCAGGAGGATGCCCTTGGGATGCCGAGCAAACTCATCAGTCGTTGACTAAGTATCTGATTGAAGAAAGTTACGAGCTAGTTGAGGCAATTGAGTCAGGCAACAGGGAGCAAATTCTTGAAGAACTGGGTGATGTTTTGTACCAGGTGATTTTTCATTCCGATCTTGCCCAGTCTGGATCACTGGGGGAGAGCTTTAGCATTCAAGATGTTGCCGAGTTATCTACCAAGAAAATGAAGGGTCGCCACCCGCACGTCTTTGGAACTCCAGAAGAACTCGAGCGCTACAAAGCCAACACTGGTGAAGAAGTCATGCAGAACTGGGACGCGCACAAACAGCGCGAGAAGCCTGAGCGCGAAAGCGTGTTGGATGGCATACCTAAGGCTTTGCCTTCTTTGATGCTTGCCGACAAGGTAATTGGTAAAGCTCAATCACTCGGTGTGCTGGGAACCGAGGAACCAGGCGCTATTGAGATAAGCGATGAAGATCAGCTAGGAGCCCTGCTTCTAGCCCTAGTTTTGGCTGCGAAATCTAAGGGTCTTGATGCAGAGCGAGCACTTCGTGAAAGCGTGAGGGAATTAGAAGTCGAGATCAGGCAGTTTGAACTCAGCGATGACTTTGATGCTGGAGTAATAGGTAAGTAGTCAAAGCACTGCTTGCTAACGCAAGTTTTTTGCTCTGGTCTGCCAGACTGGAATTATGGCTCAGCAAATCAATCCACCTCGTGGCATGCGTGATTTTCTGCCTGTTGAAAAAGCCACCCGGGATGAGCTTCTTGGCAAGATTTTGGACAGCTATCGATCTTTTGGTTTTCAAGAAATCGAGACCCCTGCTCTTGAAAACATTGAACGGCTAACAAGTAGTGATGGCGGGGACAACGAGAGCTTGGCTTTTCGGGTCCTGAAAAGAGGCGAAGAGCTAGAGCAGGCGCTGGGACAAAGCGCTGACCAGCTTTCTGATCTTGGATTGAGATATGACCTCACCGTTCCACTAACCAGGTTCTATGCAACCAACCAATCCAAGCTACCTAAAGTTTTGAAGGCGATTCAAACCGGCCCGGTATGGAGAGCAGAGCGACCACAAAAAGGTCGTTACCGACAGTTTGTGCAGTGCGATATCGACATCATCGGTGACGAGAGCTCTTTATCCGAAATAGAAATCTTAAATGCGAGCCTCCACGCGCTATCAAGCCTCGGAATCAAAACTGCAACAATTCGTGTAAATCACCGTGAACTACTTTCCAAATCAATTCAAGAACTTGGCGTTGCCGCCAAGGATCACTCTCGAGCGATGATAACGATCGACAAGTTAGACAAGATTGGCATCGATGGAGTTTGTCTTGAGCTCAAAGAAAGATTCAACGACGAAGTTGCAGCCAAAGCCAAAACTTGGCTTGAGTCACTAGCTGGTAACCAAGTGGTACCTGAACAGCTTTCAGCGGTTTTTGCAGGACTTGAGGCAATTCATCCAGGCAAGCTTCGATTTGACCCAACCTTGGTTCGGGGAATGGGTTACTACACCGGCATCATCTTTGAAATTGAACACCCAGAATCTGGAAGTTCAATTGGGGGTGGCGGTCGCTACGACGGAATGGTTGGTAAGTGGCTCGGTGAAGACGTTGCGGCGGTTGGAATTTCGCTCGGTTTTGAAAGAGTTGCAGATTTAGTGGACGCAAAGCTGTCCGAAACAAAGAATCTAGTTTTGGTTTTTGAGGAGTCGGATCTTCGGGAAGCTTTAGCTACTCAAGCTCAGGCGATTGCAGCTGGTTACCAAGTGAGGCTTGAGCCAAAACCAAAGAAGTTGAACACCTTGCTAGATAGCTTGAAGCTACAGGGTTTTTCTTCCTTTACCAGCCTTGAGAAGCCCGCGGATGGCTTCAAGGGTCTAGTAATCAAACCCATAGCCTAGGGCCAGTCAAACTAAACTAGTAGTGTGCCAACGGCGGCAATTGATAATCACATTGGAATTTGATTTCCACCAACTAAGGAGAAACCCCTTGTCACTTATCGAAGCCATTGGTGCTCGCGAAATCCTCGACTCGAGAGGTAACCCAACTATTGAAGTTGAGGTTCTACTAGATGACGACTCCTTCGGTCGTGCCGCTGTTCCATCCGGTGCCTCTACCGGAGCTTTCGAAGCTCACGAGTCAAGAGATGGTGACAAGTCCAGATTTCTAGGCAAGGGTGTCCAAAAAGCTGTTCTTCGTGTAATCGGAGAAATCGATGAGGCGTTAGTTGATTTTGATGCAACCGATCAGAGATTGGTAGATAACGCGCTTATTTCTCTTGATGGAACCGACACCAAGTCAAACTTGGGTGCCAACGCAATTTTGGGTGTTTCTCTAGCTGTTGCCAAAGCTGCAGCTGACAGCAGCGGCTTACCTCTTTACCGATACCTCGGTGGACCAAATGCTCACACACTTCCAGTTCCACTAATGAACATCTTGAACGGTGGCGCTCACGCTGACAACGGTGTGGACGTTCAGGAGTTCATGATTGTTCCAGTTGGCGCGCCGACTTTCTCAGAAGCGCTTAGGTGGGGAACCGAGGTTTACCACTCTCTAAAATCACTTCTTCAGTCCAAGAACCTTTCAACCGGTCTAGGTGATGAGGGTGGATTCGCTCCAGATCTTCCAACAAACCGCGCTGCTCTGGAATTGATTTCAGAAGCGATTGAAAAAGCCGGTTACAAGGTTGGAGTAGACATTGCGATGGCTCTAGATGTTGCCGCCACTGAGTTCTATAAAGACGGTAAATACCACTTCGAAGGCAAAGCACATTCTGCCGAAGAAATGATCACATACTACGAAGGCCTAGTAGCTGCCTTCCCGCTGGTTTCCATCGAGGACCCACTAGATGAAAACGACTGGGATGGCTGGGCCGCAATGACCAAGCGCCTTGGAGACAAAGTTCAGCTGGTTGGGGATGACCTGTTTGTCACAAACCCAGCAAGACTTCAAACTGGAATCGAAAAAGGCACTGCAAACAGTATTTTGGTAAAGGTAAACCAGATCGGGACCTTGACCGAGACTCTGGATGCGGTAGCGCTTGCTCAGCGCAACGGAATGACCGCAATCATTTCTCACCGTTCCGGAGAAACCGAAGACACCTTTATTGCCGATCTAGCTGTAGCCACCAATGCCGGTCAGATCAAAACCGGTGCTCCGGCTAGAAGTGAGCGAGTGGCTAAGTACAACCAACTGCTACGCATCGAAGAAGAACTTGCCGATGCTGCCTACTACCCAGGAGCCAAGGCTTTCAAGAATTTTCGCTAGGACACTAAATGAGAATCACCGGTCGGCTAAATAGCTACACGCTAGCGCTACTGGCAGTAATTCTCATTGGAGTTTTCACATTAGCCCCGAGCGTTCAGATCTGGTACGAACAGCAACAGAAAATCGCAGACTACCAAACGCAAGTAGAGCAGGCCAAGGAGAACCTGGCCGGTATGCAAGAAGAGAGACTTCGTTGGGACGACGAGGTATACATCCGCGCACAAGCTAGAGACCGACTTTATTTTGTTATGCCCGGAGAGGTCAGCTTCCTGGTGATGGATGCCGAAGGCATAGACATATCTGACACTTCAGGAACTGTTGGTGCGATGCTTGCAGAGCGCAGAAAAAGTAGCGGCTTCAGTCTTGAAGTTTTGGAAAGCGAAACGAGCTGGGTGGAAGCAGTCCTGGAGTCAGCTTTGCGAGCAGGTCTTGAAGAACCAACTCAGGAACCAACCAGTGCCACTGAGTAGTGCAACAGATAAAGACCTCGAAGAAGTCACTAAGCAACTTGGCAGGCCGGTTAGAGACATTGTTGCTATCGCGGCAAGGTGTAGCTGTGGCAATCCGGTTGTGGTTCAAACTAAACCGAGGCTCGAAGACGGAACACCTTTCCCAACGGTTTACTACCTAACCTTGCCGGCTGCTACCTCTGCAGTTTCAACTCTTGAAGCCGAAGGACTCATGGCGAATTTGCAGGAGCAGCTTGCAGAGAATGAGGAACTTGCAAATAACTACCTAAGCGCACACAACAGCTACCTTTTGGATCGAGAGCAGCTTGGTTCAGTGGAAGAAATTGAAGGTATTTCTGCCGGCGGCATGCCCACTCGCGTCAAATGCTTGCATTCACTAGTTGCCCACTCCCTAGCTAAGGGTCCAGGGGTAAACATGATCGGAGACTTAGCTTTGGCAGCTTGCAGCTGGTCCCCAAGTCGGTGCGTATGCGAAAAATAGCGATCCTGGCAGCCGCCCTGCTGCTATCAATTAGTGCTTCTAGTGCTGTGCTTGCGGATTCTGTCCGCGAACAGCAGTACTGGCTCGATGACTACGGATTCGCTAGCGCCTGGGAATCTAGCCAGGGCGAGGGCGTCAAGATAGCAATAATCGATACCGGAATTGATTCGACTCACCCAGCGTTGCAAGGCGTTGTTGTTGGCGGTACCGACATGTCGGGACTTGGCTCAAGCGATGGTCAAACACCGGTTGGCAGCAACAGCTATCACGGGACGATGGTGGCATCTATTGCTGCCGGTCGCGGGGAGTCCGAAATAATCGGTGCAGCACCAAAGGCTGAGTTGCTCTCAGTGTCTATCGCATTCGGAGTTGAAGGATTAGACACTGATTCTCAAATTGCTAATGGGATTATTTGGGCCGTCGATAACGGCGCAAAGGTAATCAACTTGTCGTTGACCAGAAACTCTGTTGCCTGGCCCGAGAGTTGGGACGAGGCGTTTTTGTACGCATTTGAAAATGATGTCGTGATTGTGGCAGCAGCTGGAAACAGAGCAGATGGAACCGAAGAAGTCTCTGCTCCGGCAACTATTCCTGGAGTTCTATCGGTTGCCGGGCTAGATCGAAACGGAGTTCCATCACAGGATTTTTCTACCGATGGATTAACAATTGGGGTAACAGCGCCGGCTGAAGATCTAATCGGAGCTTTCCCGGGTGGCGAGTATCGGATGTGGTCTGGAACCAGTGGGGCCACTCCTATCGTGTCTGGGATGGTGGCTCTGATTCGGTCAATGTATCCAGAGATGGATGCCTCCAATGTTGTGAATCGAGTTATCAGTAGCGCAACTAGAGATGGCTTCGAGGTTTATTCAACGAGCTACGGACACGGTGTTATAAATCCCAATCAAGCCCTGCTTGCTGAGATTCCCTCGGTTAGCTCCAACCCTTTGGGCTCACTGGCTCAGTGGATTGAACTCTATCGAGCAAGTGCTGAGGCTGAAATTGACCCCGGACAGTTAGTTGGCCCGGTAGAGGATCCGACGCCATTCACGGTTTTTGAACAACCAGAGCCACCCTTGCCCTGGTATGCGGATATCAGCAATTGGCTTCCACTTGCTGGCTATGCTGGTTTAGGGCTTCTTGCAACATTCTTGTATTTTGCCTTTAGGCCAGCTGGCCACAGCCCAGAAGAAGAAAAACGAAAGTAGTAAATTAGTTCAATGCCTAGAATCTTGATCGTTGGTGGCGGTTACGCCGGTTTCTATACCGCAAAGAAGCTTGAAAAGTACCTTGGTAAATCCGAGGCCGAAGTAACTTTGATTGACCCTCTGCCATACATGACCTACCAGCCATTCCTGCCAGAAGTTGCAGCTGGATCAATTGAACCAAGGCACGTGCTGGTTTCCTATCGCAGGCATCTAAAGCGCACCCGAATCGTTGGTGGAAAAGTTACCTTTATCAATCACAAGGAAAAGAAGGTTACGGTTTCGAGCCCAAACCTAGAGCCTTACGAGATTGAGTATGACCAGATTGTTGTTACTGCAGGAGCGGTCTCCAGAACATTCCCAATCCCTGGAGTTGCCGACTTGGCAATCGGTATGAAAACTATCGAAGAGGCAATTGAAGTTCGCGACCGCTTGCTAACTAACTTTGATAGAGCTGCAAGTATGCCAGCTGGACCAGAGCGCCAGAAACTTCTCACCTTCGTAGTTGTTGGTGGAGGGTTTGCCGGTATTGAAGCTTTTGCAGAGATGCTGTCTTTGGCCACTTATCTGTTGCGCTACTACCAAAACATCAAATTCGATGAAGTCCAATTCCATCTTGTTGAGGCGATGAGCCGAGTCATGCCAGAGGTCTCCCTAAAAACCAGCCAATGGGTTGTCAAGAACTTGCAGGATCGCAACGCCAAGGTACACCTCGATACCCAATTGCAATCTGCTGAAGGTGGAGTTATTGAGCTATCGACCGGCCTAAAGCTGGAAGCAGATGTGATTGTTTGGACCGCCGGAGTTATGGCTAACCCAGTTGTTAAAAACACAGACCTACCCCTTGATGAAAGAGGAAGAGTTACTGCTGACACCTCACTTCGCATTGTTGATGGTGAAAACATCATCGCTGACGCCTGGACAGCTGGTGACAACTCAGCTGTCCCAGATCTTTCGGGAGACGGCGTTGGTGGCTATTGCGTTCCAAACGCCCAGCACGCTGTTCGTCAAGGAAAGCTTCTTGCCAAGAACCTGGTTGCAAACCTGCGTGGAGAAGGAATCAAGCCTTACTTCCACAGAAACATGGGTGCCGTTGCAGGACTTGGAATTGGAGTCGGAGTATTCCAGTATCGGAAGCTTGCCATCACTGGACTGATTGCCTGGTTCATGCACCGCGGTTACCACGTGCTTGCGATGCCGATGTGGGAGCGTAAGTTCCGAGTGCTAGGTGGCTGGATTGCTAACTTCTTGCTAAGACGTGATGTTGTTTCAATTGAAGCCAAAAAGGACCCACGATTAGCCTTCGAAACCTGGGCCTCTAGACCAAAGAGCTAGAAGTACTTGGATTCCAAGGCCCCCGTAGCCCAATGGCAGAGGCAGACGACTTAAAATCGTCACAGTATGGGTTCGAGTCCCATCGGGGGCACACCTTTTAGTTTTCTGTGAGATTAGCGCTAATGGCCAATTATTGGGCTTTCTGACCTAACATTTTTGTAAGGTAAATACTTAATAATCGATTGGAATCTTCGTGGATATTGCTCTTTTGGTACTGGTAGGTCTAGTTGTCCTGGTTGGAATCTGGCTCTGGTCCACCTATAACGCTCTGGTAGCGCTTAATGTGCGAGTTGATGAGGCCTGGTCGGATATCACAGTCCAACTAAAGCGCAGAGCGGATCTGATTCCTAATCTGATCGAAACAGTAAAGGGCTACGCCGCTTACGAAGGAAAAGTATTTGACGATGTAACCAAAGCTCGTGCCGCTACCGTTTCACCAGAAGCCCTAGCTCACCCGGAGCAAGCAGCTGCAGCAGAAAACATGCTGCAGGGCGCATTGAAGTCACTTTTTGCAGTTGCCGAAGCGTATCCACAGCTACAGGCAAGTCAGAACTTTTTGCAGTTACAAGCCGAGCTAACCGACACCGAAGACAAGATCATGGCGTCTAGACGTTTTTATAACGGTGGCGTAAGAGAGCTAAACACCAAGGTGTTGCAGTTCCCGCAAAACTTCTTTGCTAAGAGCCTTGGTTTTCCAGCTCGCGAGTTCTTTGAGGTGGCAGATGCTGCAAGCATCGCAGAGCCACCTAAAGCTAGCTTCTAAAACTAAGATAAAGGCACCATGTATTCAGCCATAGCTGCCAACAAGCGCAACACCATAATCATCATTGTGCTATTTGTTGCACTCTTAAGTGCGGTTTCAATATGGTGGGGCACAACTTCCGGAAACGGATCATCAGCACTGTTTATTGTGGGCTTTGTTTTGGTTTACACAATTTTTCAGTACTACATGGCCGGCAAGATTGCCATTGGCATGACTGGTGCGGTAGAAATTCAAAAGTCCGATAACCCGAGGCTTTGGCGCACGGTTGAGAATCTTTCTATTGCCGAGGGTATTCCGATGCCGAAGGTTTACATCATCAACGACCCGGCCCCGAACGCCTTCGCAGCCGGTAGAGATCCTGAGCACGCGATTGTTGCGGCAACAACAGGACTTCTTGTAATCATGGATGATAACGAGCTAGAGGGCGTAATGGCCCACGAGCTAGCTCACATTAGAAACCACGACATTCGAGTTACCACCATCGTTTTTGGCCTGGTAAGCGCAGTTGGGATCTTGGCTGATTTTGCCATTCGAGCAGCTTTTTTTGCCGGAGGCAGTAGATCCAGGGACAACTCGGGGGCAGTTTTCTTGCTAATCGGGATTATCGCAAGCGTAATTGCGTGGCTAATTGGTCCAATTGTGACCGCAGCAGTTTCCAGGCAGCGAGAGTACTTAGCGGATGCAACCGGGGTTGAGATCACAAGATACCCCGATGGACTAGCCAGCGCACTGCAAAAGCTGGGCGAATACGGCCGCCCGATGAAGAAAGTAAGCGCCTCGATGGCTCATATGTTTATGAACGACCCAATCAAGCCAGGGTTCACCGAGCGTCTGTTTTCTACCCACCCTCCGATTCCGAAGCGAATAGAACGTATTCAGGCAATGGGCACTAAGTTCTAGCCGCAAATCTAACTAAACTTGGGTCTTAGGTAATTTCCCCCGAAAGGCGCCAATGACTACTCAATCCCCAGTGGTAGTTCCAACGCTGTCTGATTTTGAGACCGCGCTTGCCAATGTTAGGCAAGTCGCAATTGAGACTCCAACCCTGCACTCGAATTTTCTTTCTGACCTAGTTGGTCAACAGGTTTATCTAAAGTGTGAAAATCTTCAGCGAACCGGCGCTTACAAAGTTCGAGGCGCATTCAATAGGATGAGTCACCTTAGTGCCGCGGAGAAAAAACAGGGTGTTATTGCAGCATCGGCTGGAAATCACTCTCAGGGCGTTGCCCTAGCTGCAAAAAAACTTGGAATCAAAGCAACTGTTTATATGCCAATCGGTGCTTCCTTGCCAAAAGTTGAGGCAACCAGAAACTATGGAGCCCGCGTGGTTCAGCATGGCGCTACTTTCGCCGAGTGCCTCAAGGCCGCTCAGGAAGAAGCTAAGAACACGGGTGCAATCTTTATTCCCCCTTTTGATCACATTGACGTTGTCATGGGCCAAGGTACCGTTGGTTTAGAAATTCTCCAGCAACACCCTGATGTTTCGACCATTGTCGTTGCAATCGGAGGTGGAGGACTTGCCGCAGGTGTTGCCGTAGCAGCCAAGCTAGCGGCGGCGGCGCAGGGTAGAAAGATCAAAGTAATTGGTGTGCAGTCAGAGCACTCTGCTGCCTACCCAGCATCTCTTAGGGCAGGCAAGGTTACTGAAATCCAGACCACCCCAACCATTGCCGATGGAATTGCTGTCTCCAAGCCAGGTCGAGTGCCATTTGAGCTCATCAAGAAGTACGTTGACAAGGTTGTAACCGTTTCGGAAAACGACATCGCAAAGGCCATCTTGGTGCTTCTGGAAAGAGCCAAACAAGTTGTAGAACCAGCTGGAGCCGTTGCGGTAGCGGCCCTCATGAGCGGTAAAGCCAAGGCTAAGGGCAAGACCGTTGCGATCTTGTCTGGGGGAAACATGGACCCGCTTTTGCTTCAAAGAGTTATCCGACACGGTTTATCTACTTCTGACCGTTACACCAACTTCTCAGTCATGCTTCCAGACCGTCCGGGTCAACTCGCTCTGACCGCTGAGGTAATCGCTGGAGCTCACGCGAACGTCATCGAGGTGCTACACACCCGTCACGGCAATGGCTTACAGATTAGCGAAGTTGAACTGAATCTCTCAGTTGAAACAAGTGGCCACGAACATCGCATGGAAGTTGTAAAGGCTTTGGAAAAAGCTGGACTGCGTCCCAAGCTTCAGCCGTCTCGAGAAGACTAGCTGTTAGTCACATCCAGAATCTTGACCTGGATAGTTTTGCCATTTGGCAAGTAAACATCTAGTTGCTCGCCAATTTTCTTACCCATGATCGCACTTCCAATTGGAGAATCCGGGCTGTAAACCTCAATGTCCTCGTCGCTGATTTCGGCACTTCCCAGCAAGAACTTTTTCTCGGATCCATTTAGTTCAACGGAGATAACGAGACCCTGCTGCACCACACCGTGAGCCTTCGGGGCTTCACCCACCTGAGCGGTTGCCAGGATCTCCTCTAGGCGATTGATTCTGGATTCGATCTTGCCTTGCTCTTCTTTGGCGGCGTGGTAACCGCCATTTTCTTTGAGGTCGCCTTCTTCTCTGGCCTCTTGAATTCGTTTGGCAATGTCGCCACGAGCGATGGTTAGAAGGTACTCAAGCTCATCAGCCAGGCGGTCGTAGGCTTCTTGGGTAAGCCAGGTTGCATCGTTAGTTTCAGACATAATCTCTCTAGCCTAATTCAGCGGCAGCCATCAACCAAGCCCGATACACCCAGCTCTGTGGTGCGAATTGAGCTGGAAATAACAGTAGAGCGACTATTTGAAGCCGCCACATCCACCGTCAAGAAGCCAACAATTGCGAAGGACTGATTTAGCACCGTGACGTCACAACTGACTTCTTGGCCAGGGTTTCTAGAAACCTCAAAAGTCACATTTGTTGAGTATTCGTCAATAACTTCGTAGGCGATATCTCTGTGAGTTATCTGATTGGCATTATCAATGCTGACAATTACCGCCCAAACCAAAAAGGAAGCTAGGGCGACTGCTGCTATCGAAATAGCAAGAATTCGATCTCTACTTCTTAGCCGATCACGACCATAGCGCTGCTGGACAATGTTTTTGCTCACTAATCAAGGTTAACTGAAGATTGTGGCTCATACTTAAGGGTATGAATCAATTAGTAGTTTGGTTAGCCACCGAGGCCCCCAGTGACGTTGTTATAGATGACACCTGGTACAGCCCAGGGGTAGTGGGATTCTTGGCCACCTTCGGGGTTGCTGGAGCAGCCATCTTCATCATTTTTGACATGACTAGAAGAGTTCGCAAAGTCCGCTATCGTGCGGAGATTGTCCAGAAGCTTGATATTGAGGAACAGGGCGGAAAACCGCCAAGCTCAAACTAGTTACGCGAAAGAGCCTGGAACTGGGTTCAGGCAGATAATCAACACTGCACTCCAATGGCACAAAAACGCCAACACGGTGAAGCTGTGAAAGATTTCATGGAAGCCAAAGTGTCCAGGGATTGGGTTCGGCTTTTTCAGTGCGTAGAAAACTGCTCCAAGTGTGTAAAGCAGCCCGCCGGCAAGAATCAAGATCATCATCGCCAAGTTCACGTTTATGAAATCAGGCAGGTAGACAACAGCAGCCCAACCCATGACGATGTAAATGATTACGTATAACCACCTTGGTGCCCCAAGCCAGAAAACCCTGAATCCAATACCCAGTAGAGCCGTCGCCCAAATGGCAACAATCAACAGAAGCCCCTTATCCTGCGGAAGCGCAAGAAGAGTAATTGGGGTGTAGCTTCCGGCGATTAGCAGGAAAATGTTTGCGTGGTCAAATCTTTTGAGTGCTTTCTTGGCTTTTGGTTTCCAGTTAAAGCGGTGGTAGATGGCACTAGTTCCAAAAAGCAATATTGAGCTGGCAAAGAAAACCGCTGCTGCAATCTTTGCTGTTAGCCCATCCGCTAAGACAACAAGAACCACACCGCCAGCTACTGCAATCGGCAAAACACCAGTGTGAATCCAGCCACGCCACGATGGCTTTACTTCCTCGTCCTTGTTGGAGATTTCCGACAGGGGAAGATGCATCGGCTCGTCATAAGATTGCTTTTTTACCATGGTTCAACTCTAGATGGGTTTTGAAGCGGTAGCCTTGGAATGTGCGAAATCCCATTTATAGCATTTATGAAGCTCGCCTTGAGCGCCAGCTTGATAAGGACAACATCCCCAAACACATCGCGGTAATGCTTGATGGCAACAGGAGATGGGCTGATAAGAACAACGGCTCAAAAGCCAAGTCAGGACACGTTGCCGGAGCCCAAAAGATATTTGAGTTTCTTTCTTGGTGCGATGAACTAGATGTTCCAGTAATTACTCTTTACCTTCTGTCTACCGAGAACCTAAAGCAGCGAAACCAAGAGGAACTCCAGGACCTTTTTGTAATTCTTGATGAGCTAGCTAAAGAAATGGTCAACAGGGGAAATTGGAAAATCCGCGTCATGGGAGATCGCAATGCACTTTCCAAAGACTTTCTAGAATCCCTTGAGCAGTCAGAGAACGCCAGCGTCAACACGAAAGGCGCAACCGTGAACCTGGCAATTGGTTATGGCGGTCGGCAGGAGATTACCGACGCCATGAGATCTATCGTCCAATCCTCGATTGCTTCAGGCGACGACCTATCAAAGCTTTCAGACTCACTTACTCCTGAGTTGATCGCTTCGCATCTTTACACCTCAGATCAACCAGACCCGGACCTAATTATTAGAACCTCGGGTGAGCAGCGTCTAAGTGGCTTTTTGCTGTGGCAATCGAGTAATTCTGAGCTGTACTTCGAAGAAGCACTTTGGCCAGATTTTAGAAAAGTTGACTTCCTTCGGGCCATTCGAGCTTTTGCCAAAAGGCACCGACGCTTCGGGGCCTAATCGGGCAATCTTTGCCTGGGGATAAGTTTCGAACCAAGTAGCGAATTCAAAATACCCTGCTGGGGTGTTCGAAAATCTTGCCTCGTTATTTTCAGCACTCGGTCTTGGCTACCTGGCTCTCACTGCTTGGCCGCTAGCCAAGACCGATATTCAGCAACGTCGCTTGCCAAATAAATACGTCTTACCGGCTTTTCCAATCACTTGGTTAGGTCAGCTTGCAGCTGGAATCGCCAGTGGAATCTGGTTGAACATGCTCTTTGCGTCTTTGGCTATGCTCATAACGTTTTTGGTGGCTTTGAGCGTAAACCGACTGGGGTTACTTGGCATGGGAGACGTGAAGCTAATGGCTGTCATGTCTTTGGCCCTTGGTTGGTATTCGGTCACCCTGCCAGTTCTCGCGCTACTCATTAGCTTTTTTGTGGCTGGAATTGTTGCACTCTTGCTTATGGCGCTTGGCAAGATAAAGCTCGGTGGATCAATGCCGCTCGGGCCCTATTTGATAGCAGGTTTTTTCGGAGCGATTACTGTGGGGGCTTGGTCATAGACAGCACGTTTAATGCCTTGTCTAGATCCGCTTCACTGATTTCGCCTCGTTCAACAAAGCCAAGGTCGATAACGGCTTCACGAATAGTGATGGATTTCTCCACTGAATACTTAGCAATCTTGGCCGCTGCCTCGTAGCCAATCACTTTATTGAGGGGAGTTACGATTGCTGGACTTGATTCAGCCAAAGCCAAAGCGCGCTCCTTGTTTGCCTCTAGGCCTTCTATTGTTTTGTCTGCGAGGACTCTCGAGGAGTTTGCTAACAACCTGATTGACTCAAGCAACGAATTTCCCATCACAGGAATTGCAACATTGAGCTCGAAGTTTCCGCTGGCTCCAGCCCAGGCAACAGTCTGGTCGTTTCCGATGACCCTCGCACAAACCATCAAAACTGCTTCTGGAATTACAGGGTTAACCTTGCCTGGCATAATCGACGAACCTGGTTGAAGATCAGGAATAGCAAGCTCTCCCAAGCCAGCGTTTGGGCCAGAACCCATCCAGCGCAAGTCGTTGTTGATCTTGGTGAGACTTACTGCCAAAACTCTAAGAGCCCCAGAGGCTTCTACCAGTGAATCGCGAGCACCTTGAGCTTCAAAGTGATCTCTGGCTTCGGTGATTGGTAGTGCTGTGGCTTTGGCCAAAAGCTTGATTACCTCTTGAGGGAATCCCTTAGGGGTGTTAATTCCGGTTCCAACAGCTGTTCCACCCAGAGGAACCTCTGCAACACGAGGGATGGTTGCTTGGATTCTTTCAATTCCATAGCGAATCTGAGCTGCGTAACCGCCAAACTCTTGACCCAAAGTGACTGGGGTCGCGTCCATCAGGTGAGTACGCCCTGCCTTTACTACCTGTGACCAGTTCTTGGCCTTTACTTCCAATTTTCCAGCTAGGTAATCAAGGGCTGGTAAGAGATCTGAAACTATGGCAGAGGTAACGGCTAGGTGAACTGAAGTCGGGAATACGTCGTTAGAAGACTGTGAAGCGTTTACGTGATCGTTTGGATGCACTGCTTTACCCAAATGCTTCGAGGCTAGGGTAGCCAAGACTTCATTCATGTTCATGTTTGAACTGGTACCGGAGCCGGTTTGGTATATGTCTACTGGAAACTCACCATCGTGTTTTCCAGCGATTACTTCATCTGCGCTTTTGGCAATCGCGTCGGCAATTGCCTGGTCCAAAACACCTAGCTTTGCATTAGCAAGTGCTGCTGCTTTTTTTATTTGCGCAAGAGCTGCGATGTGGGCTTTTTCTAGTGTTGAGCCCGAGATAGGGAAGTTCTCTACCGCGCGTTGGGTTTGGGCGGAATACAGCGCATCTTTGGGAACTTTGACTTCACCCATTGTGTCGTGTTCAATTCGAAATTCCATTGCCGTCCCGCCTAAACCTGTTACTTGAAGATTGGTGATGTGGTTACTCAGTAATTTCTTACCTTCACAACCTCTAATTTACTCTCTTTAGCTACTAACTGGGCCTTAGTTCGTTTCAATCATCAAAGAAAGCTGCGTTGCAAAATCCTCTAACTGCTGCCTAGGCGCCACACCGTAAACCAAGACCGCATTGTTCTGGTACTCCAAGAGCATAAGAAAGTCCTTTGACTTTGCTGGGGTGTTGGTCTTGGTAGTTTCATAGATTGTCCAGGATTGTTCGCCAAGAGTAATCTCACCCGTTGGCTTATTGGCCTCAAGCTGGATTTGAATCCAGGTTTGATTGACATCAAAGCCTTGAGTCATGGCAATGAATTCATTATTTGGCCCCACAAATCCTGCGTACCAAGTTGCAACCCCATCCTGGGCTGCAGATCTGTAACGGGCGGCGTTGGAGTACCAATCGACTGGGAGGGTGGGAACTAACAATGTACCTGGCGCTTCGCTTGAAGCCTGTGAAGCAATTTCTTGGAAATCAACCGCCTGCACTCTGTTGGAATCATCACGCGGGACAGCAAGTATCAATACGAGCATCACACCGATGGTTGCCCCAAGCGATAGGAGCAGATTGATTAGCGTCTGGCGCGCACGACGCTTGGCCGCGGCATCGCTCACTCGGACCCAGTTTTCTTTGTCTTGGAGACTTTCGCTAACTGGTCTCTGGCTCCAGAGAGCCATTTCTCACAGCGATTAGCCAAAGCTTCGCCGCGCTCCCAAAGCTGCATCGACTTTTCAAGGGTGACTGAACCGGTTTCCAGCTCAGCAACCACCTTGACCAGTTCGTCGCGAGCTTGCTCGTAGCTCATGGACTCGATGTCTTTATTGGATTCACTCATTATGTCTCTAGCCTACTTTCAATCTGCCGTGACTCCGAGATCGCCCCCGGAGAGCGTAACTCGCAGCTTTTCACCCTTGGAAACTTTTTTCGGGTCAGTGATTACTCCGTCTTTAAGGTTTCTAACCACCGCATATCCTCTATCAAGAGTTAGCTTGGGTGACAGCGCCCTAACTTGACCACGGAGACCTGCAATTTGAAGCTGTTCTTTATCCAAGAAGTTCTTAGTTTGAGACTGCAAGGTTGTCAGTAACTGGCTGATTGCCAAGGATCTCTCGTCCACTATTGTGAAGGGATTTGCAAACACTGGCCTTGATCTAATTCCCGCCAGCAGCTCAAGTTGGTTTTGAACATACCCCGACACCCTTAGAGAAATTCTTTCCAGCGCCATAGAAATTTTCTTTCGCTCTTCCACTACGTCTGGGACAACATTCTTGGCAGCGTCTGTTGGGGTTGATGCTCGGAAGTCAGCCACTTCATCGGTTAGGGGACGATCGTTTTCATGACCTATAGCACTTACAATCGGTGTCTTACAATTTGCCACCGCTCTAACAACCTGCTCGTCCGAGAAAACCAGTAAGTCCTGGAAGGAACCTCCACCACGGGCGATGATGATTACGTCAACTTCACCATCGGCATCAAGTACTTGGATTGCTTTAATGATTTCGGCAGCAGCCTTGTCTCCTTGAACTGGAGTGTGTTGAACCTTGAATCGAACTTCGGGCCAACGCTGCTTGGCATTTTCTAGGACATCCTTTTCAGCGTCGCTGTTGGCTCCGGTAATGAGTCCGATTAGGTTTGGAAGAAATGGCAGCGGTTGCTTTCTTTCGGCGAGGGTAAGGCCTTCTTTGATTAGCTGTTGACGTAGGCGCTCGATTCGCTCGAGTAACTCACCAAGGCCCACTTTTCTAATTGCCAGAACATCCATGCTGGTTTTGCCAGAGCGCTCCCAAAAGTCAGGGTGAACCAAGCAAACAACTCGGTCTCCAGCGGCAAGCTCAGAGATGGTGTTTAGAACATCAGGTCTTCTCGAGTGAATGGAGAAACCCTTGTCAGCAACTAGATCACGCAGTTCTCCGAAGAAGACATCCTTTTTGGGGCTGATTTGAGAGATTTGGCCCTCAACCCAGACATTGCCAAGCCTCGTTATCCAGTCCTTCAAAGAACTGGTGAAATTGGCCACACTCCAGGGAGTTAGCTCGCTAGACACTCTAGATTCAGAGGATTGCTGCAGTTGATCCTCTGACATGAGCATTCCTTTAGGTGGTTGAGTTATCTCTCGTAAGATTGAGCTGTGACCCAAATAAATATTACCCCTTCAAAGCGCGTGCTTTTGGCCGCCCCAAGGGGATACTGCGCCGGTGTAGACCGAGCCGTTATTGCGGTTGAAAAAGCCTTGGATCACTACGGAGCCCCCGTTTATGTTCGCAAGGAAATAGTTCATAACAAGCACGTTGTCACAGGTCTTGAAAAGCGTGGAGCAATATTTGTTGACGAGGTTGACGAAGTTCCAGAGGGTTCGACTCTAGTTTTCTCAGCCCATGGAGTATCGCCGGCTGTTGTAAAAGCTTCAGAGGCTCGCGGGCTAAACACAATTGACGCGACCTGCCCACTGGTTACAAAAGTGCACCGCGAAGTCCAAAGATTTGCTGCCGAAGAATACGACATTTTGTTGATTGGTCACGAAGGTCACGAAGAAGTAGAAGGAACCGCGGGAGAAGCCCCAGATCACGTGCAACTTGTCGACGGCAAAGAAGGAATTGAAAACGCCAAGGTAAAGGACCCTAAGAAAGTAATTTGGCTTTCACAAACCACTCTTTCGGTCGATGAGACAATGGAAACCGTTTTGAAACTTCGCGAAAAGTTTCCAACGCTTCAGAATCCACCAAGTGATGACATTTGCTACGCAACCCAGAACCGCCAAGTGGCGATCAAGAAGGTTGGTTCGGAGTCTGACCTAGTTTTGGTCATTGGTTCTGCAAACTCATCCAACACAGTGCGCTTGGTAGAGGTAGCTCTGGAAGCCGGTGCAAAAGCCGCCTACCGAATTGATTACGCGAGTGAAATCAAAGAAGAGTGGTTTGAGGGTGTCGAAACCGTAGGAGTTTCCTCAGGAGCCTCCGCCCCCGAAGAGCTGGTGGATGAAGTTCTTGAGTACCTTGAAAAGCGTCAATTTGGTAAGCCAATTGAAATCACCACCGCTGAGGAAGATGTTCAGTTCTCACTGCCTAAGGAATTGCGTAAGGACCTAAAGGAAGCTGGTCAAGACACTAGCAATAAGGTCAAGCGCTCCTAGGAGCCGAAATTCGTTTCCTTGTAAGGATGGCCAGACTGGTCGTAGGTTGTCCAAACTCCAATTTGTTTGCCAGAGTCAAAACTTCCAGACCGCATCAAGGTTCCGTCTTTTCTAAAAAACTCCCAGTAGCCATGCATTTCTTGGTCTTTGAACTTTCCTTTGTACCTAGGGTTTCCGTTTTGGTAAAAGGGAGAGCGTTCTGGCATTAGGCAGTAGGGGACTTGCCAGCTGAACCCAACTGGTTAGCAGCCTGGGCAACTCTTGCAGCCATTGAAGCTTCAGCGATTTTTCCCCAAGCCCTAGGGTCGTAAGCCTTTTTGTTCCCAACTTCGCCGTCTACTTTTAGCACACCGTCGTAGTTTGCAAACATGTGTCCAGCAACCGCGCGAGTAAATGCGTATTGGGTGTCGGTGTCGATGTTCATTTTGATAACTCCGAAGCTAACGGCGTCTGCGATTTCTTTGTCGGTAGATCCAGAACCGCCGTGGAACACAAGGTCAAAAGGAAGATCCTTAGAGTATTTGGCTCCTACTGCTTTCTGGATCTCATCTAGCAGCTCTGGCTTGAGCTTTACACTGCCAGGCTTGTAACTTCCGTGAACGTTTCCAAATGTAAGAGCGGTCAGGTATCTTCCGTTTTCTCCAAGACCTAGAGCTTCCACGGTAGCCATACCGTCTTCTACGGTTGTGAAAAGATCTTTTCCAGACCCGCCCTCAACTCCGTCTTCTTCTCCGCCAACAACTCCAACTTCGATTTCCAAAATTGATCCCACAGCTTTGGTCTTTGCAAGTAGCTCTTTGGCAATTTCTAGGTTCTCAGTTAGTGGAACCGCAGAGCCATCCCACATGTGCGAATTGAACAGCGGATCAAGCCCACTCTTTACGCGCTCTGCTGAAACCTCCAACAGCGGACGAACGAAACCATCCAGCTGCCCCTTTGCGCAGTGATCGGTGTGTAGAGCCACTGTGATGCCATAGCCCTTAGCTGCTTCACGAATAAATGCAGCCATTGCCTGTGCACCAATAGCCATGGACTTTACAGTTGCACCAGAAAAATACTCTGCTCCACCGGTGGAGACCTGCAAGATTCCATCCGAGCCGCATTCTTGTAGACCTTGCAAAGCTGCAATCGCTGTCGCCGAAGATGAGATGTTGATAGCCGGGTAAGCAAACTTCTGGGACTTGGCCCGATCCAGCATGGCTAGATATGCATCTGGGGTTGCTACTGGCATGGCTATTTCTCCTTGTGAATTGCTGGCTCTTTGAGCGGTGCTGCCAGGTCTACATCCTCAGTCAAGAACACCTCAGGCAGATTGTCAATGTGATCCAGGCCGCTGGTGGGCTGAGAGACCTTCACGGCACCCCACTGAACAGCAGCCATAGCGCCAACTGGGACATTGAACTCCACTCCAAAATCTTTCTCGTTTTCGGAAAGGGGATTGTTGGTAATTGCGGCCAAGAAGCCAGCCAGAGTGGCATCTCCTGCACCAACGGTGTTGATTACCTTCACTGGTGCTGTTCTAGTTGCCCACGCGCGAGATTTTGTTACTGCCAACATTCCATCGGCTCCCAATGATGCCAACACGCATTCAACACCATGAGAGCAAAGTTCACGAGCCGCTTCAATCACGTCACCGTTTGTTAGTAGGTCTCTTCCAACAGCAGATGCAAGTTCTTCAGCATTTGGTTTTAGAATTGCAGCTTCGCCCTGGCGCACCCAGTAGGCAAGAGGTTCACCGCTGGTATCCAAAACAACTCGAACACCCAGCTTTTCCATTCGTTCAAAAATTGGATGCAGATCAACAAAGGTTCCAGTTGATTCGTCAATTGGCAGCGCTCCGGCAATAACCAACCACTTAGCATCGTTTTCGATAACGGTTTTTTCAGTGAGCTCAATAACCTGCTGCCACTCTTTCGAGCTCAGCGGCTTTGGCGCTTCGTTGATTTTTGTGGTCGTGCCACCGCGCTCAAGAATTGTGGTTGACACCCGAATGGTTCCTTCAATCCAAAGTGGCACAAGAAAATTCTTTGATCCAGTTCGCTCTAGGATTCCTTTTTCAGCATTTCCAATTGGAACAACTGCAGGGGCTGGAATACCCGCTAGGTGTAAAGCTCTTGCAACGTTGATACCCTTACCGGCAAGCTCTTCTCCAACAGAGTCAGCTCGGTTTACCGCGCCGCTGTGTAGATCGGTAACTGTGTAAGTTCTATCCAAAGTAGGAGCGGGCGTCAGAGTGACAATGGGGGACTTAGTTGCCATTCCAGACATGCAGTTTCTCCTTGCGGATTCAAATAGTCGAACTAGCTAAGAAGCTGTCCAACAGGGATTTTGGAGCTGCAAACGCCTTTGTGAGCTTGAATTCGAGTATAACCAAACCAAACAAAGGGGCTCTTAAGTAACAAATCCCCTTGAAAATCAGTCTTTCTGGAGCTCGTTAGCTGTGATGGAAGTGGGTCCAGCCTCGATGGGGGTGGGGGTTGAGATCTCCTCGGTTCCAAGCTGATTCTCATCCAGATCGTTGAGCTTCCTGGCTGTCACTAGAACCCTGGTCTCGAGTGAGGAAACAAATACGTTGTAGTCCTTTACGGTGTTGGTGATTGAGCGCCCCAACTTATCAGCGTGCTCGGCAATTTTGCCCACTCGCTCATAGAGCTCTTTTCCAAGTCGAATCATGTTTCTTACCGAACTCTCATCGGCATTTTGCCGCCAGATGTAGTTGATGGTTTTTAGAACGGAGAACAGGCTAACTGGTGAAGCTAGCGCAACATTTTTCTTAAACGCATATTCCAATAGCGCTGGATCTGCATCGAGGGCTGCGGACAGCAAAGACTCGGAAGGAACAAAAGCAATTACAAAGTCTGGGCTGGCATTTAGTCCGGTCCAATATTCTTTACTTGATAGTGCATCGATGTGAAGCTTCATCGCTTTCACGTGAGCGGTAATCAAATCCTGTCGCTTCTTGGCGTCCTCGCCTTCAGCGTGCTCTGAAATAGCAGAGGCTTCCTGATAAGAATTAAAGGGCACCTTGGAATCAATTGCTAAGGATTTTCCACCAGGAAGGTTAATGATTAGGTCAGCTCTTCCCGAACCGCTATCGGTAGAAAAAGTTGCTTGCTCATTAAAGTCGGCATGCTTGATAAGCCCTGCCAGCTCAACAAGCTTTCGAAGTTGAGTTTCTCCCCAAACGCCTCGAATTGAATTAGAAGAAAGTGCCTGTGATAGCGCCATTGTGGTCTTACGAAGTTGCTCGTCTGAATTCACAGCGTTTTTTAGCTGCTCTTGAATTGTTCCAAACTGCTCGGTTCGCTCTTTCTCTAGAGAGGCAACCGATAGTTGCATTTGTTCTAGGCGATCTTTAACCGGTGCTAACTCCTTAATGAGTCGGTTTTCTTCGCGGTCTCGCTCATCTCTTGCAACTCGTTCCCGGTTGGCGGTTTCTAGCTGGGCAGTGAGACCAGAAACAGTTGCCTCCGCGGAGGCCAGTTTGATAGCTAGCGAGGAATCGCTACCTGAACCCTTCGAGCGAAGCATCGCAATCAGCACGCCAATAACTAACCCCACGGCCAAACCAATAGCCAAGTAAATAAGTTCCATGCTTAGAACTATGCCATTAGCCAGGGACAATCCAGGCCACTAGAGCGTTCCTAGCTGAACCTTGGTTATCTCAAGTAGTGCTGGGAGGTCTTCCACCCCGTGCCGTCCGGCAGCATGAATGACAATTCGGGCACAGGCGTCACTGTCGGCTAGCGCATTGTGGTGCTCAAATTCCTCGTGGCCTATGGCATAGGCAACCGCGTTTAGCCGGTAGCTTTCGAGGTTGTAGGTCTTTCTAGCAATTTTTAGCGAGCAGCCATAGTGAAGCTTTGGAAGCTCTTGATTGATCGCCTTGGCGCTAGCTGCCAAAACTCCCATGTCAAATGAGGCGTTGTGGGCAACTAGAAGATCCTCATTGATGAATTCCAGCATTTGGCCAATCACCTCTGAGTATTCGGGACCATCTTGAACCATCGCGGGGGTAATGCCGTGGACTCTAATGTTTCCCTCGCTAAACCAGTCGTGGGGAACCGGGGGTCGAAACAGTAGCTCTAAAGTTTCTACCGGCTTAGAGTCTCGCACCCTAATAAGACCAACGGCGCATGGACTAGCGGGCGAACCGTTGGCTGTTTCAAAGTCGATTGCTGTGAAATCTAAAGGCATAGAAGTAGTCTGCCACTTGCTAACCACGGGTAGAGTGGTATCCCGTGGCTCTAACAATCGGAATAGTGGGACTACCCAATGTGGGCAAGTCGACTCTTTTTAACGCACTCACCAAAAACAACGTGCTGGCGGCCAATTATCCATTCGCCACCATTGAGCCAAACGTGGGAGTTGTAAACCTTCCTGATGAAAGACTTGCCAAGCTCGCAGAATTGTTTAGCAGCGAAAAGATTCTTTCGGCACCAGTATCTTTTGTTGATATCGCCGGAATCGTAAAAGGCGCCTCCGAAGGCGAAGGCCTTGGTAACCAATTCCTTGCCAACATTAGAGAAGCCGACGCCATTGCTCAGGTTGTAAGAGGGTTTTCTGACTCAGATGTAATCCACGTCGATGGCAAGGTCGAGCCTTCAAGTGACATTGAAACCATCAACACCGAATTAATGCTCGCGGACTTACAAACCCTAGAAAAGGCAAGACCGCGCATCGAGAAAGAAATCAAGGGCAAAAAAGCAGAGCCCGAAGCCTTGGTCGCTATCGATCAGGCGCTCGCGGAATTGAACGCTGGTAACCCGCTTTCCAAGACCAAGGTTGACCTTTCTCCAATCAAGGAATTGGGTTTACTAACGGCCAAGCCAACAATCTACGTATTCAATGTTGATGAGGCAGTCCTGACCGATGCCGCAAAGAAAAAAGCCATGGCAGATCTAGTAGCGCCGGCGGAAGCTGTGTTCCTAGATGCCAAAGTCGAGTCCGAGCTAATTGACCTAGAGAAATCAGAAGCAGCAGAGCTGCTTGCCT
>ERZ1022724.25-NODE-25-length-39839-cov-6.640760_pt1 | contig 39839 bp, 39 predicted proteins | sample MGYA00521091_ERZ1022724 | MGnify/ENA primary metagenome ERZ1022724 (study PRJEB33162, sample SAMN09537610) | freshwater metagenome | isolation source: freshwater | place: Canada:Alberta | collected 2017-07 | study: EMG produced TPA metagenomics assembly of the... | reverse complement strand
TGGATTTCTGAGCATGGTCTTCGCTTTACCGCGGCCGAAGCCTACAGCCAGTTAGCGGCTAAGAATCTTGAGGAATTAAGCGAGTCCCCATTGCCTGGCGTCCAAACTTTATCTGAGTTCATGGAGCGTCGCTTTGCTCCAGCCATGAGCACTTGCTCATGGACTCAACGTCGCTTGCGTGAATTATCAGATCGCATCTCACGCACCACGCAAATTTTGCGAACACGCATAGAGTTTGTGAACGAAAGCCAAACTCAAGAGTTATTGGCAAGTATGGATCGTCGCGCGAAGATTCAGCTGCGCCTGCAAGAGACTGTAGAGGGTTTATCAGTTTTAGTATTAACCTACTACGCCGTGAGTTTGATCATTTACATGGCCAAAGGCGTCAAAGAATTGGGTTTGATGGTTCCGGCAGAACTCATTGGTGGCGCATCCGCACCTATCATTGCTTATGGCATCTATGCACTGAATAAACTTCGCAAAAAAAAGTTTAATCCGAATTGAGTCACTTGGCTTAGTTTGGTTTGGCCTGAATCATGCTAAGCGCCAGGGCTTCGGCCACCTTGATACCATCAACGCCAGCGGATAGAATACCGCCCGCATAACCAGCGCCCTCACCCGCAGGATACAAGCCCTTGATATTCAAGCTTTGGCAATTATTGCCTCTGGTGATTCTCAAAGGGGATGATGTTCTGGTTTCTACCCCAGTTAAAACAGCATCATGCATGGCAAAGCCTTTGATCTTTTTATCAAATTCAGGCAAAGCCTCTCTCATCGCTTCAATCACAAAGTCAGGCAATGCTTGTGCTAAATCGGTGAGGTGCACACCTGGCTTATACGATGGAATCACTTTGCCAAATTCAGTGGAAGTTTGCCCGGCGATAAAGTCGCCCACGAGTTGGCCAGGCGCTTCGTAGTTTCTGCCACCCAATTCAAAAGCTTTGGACTCAAGCGCTCTTTGAAAATCAATACCTGCTAAAGGGTTCTCAGCGCTGCCACCATAATCTTTTGGATCAACGTTCACCACAATGCCTGCATTGGCATTGCGCTCATTGCGCGAGTACTGACTCATGCCATTGGTGACCACCCTGTTCTCTTCTGAAGTCGCTGCCACGACAGTTCCGCCAGGGCACATACAAAAGCTATAAACAGCACGACCATTTTTGGCATGGTGCACCAACTTGTAATCAGCTGCGCCAATCAAAGGGTTGCCTGCATGTGGCCCAAGCCTGGCTCGGTCAATCAATGATTGCGGGTGCTCAATCCTAAAACCAACGGAGAAAGGTTTTGGTTCAATATAAACACCAGCTTCATGCAAGGCCTTGAAAGTATCTCTGGCACTATGGCCTAGGGCAATGATGACATGACGGGCGGCTAATTTTTCACCACTCTCAAGATGTACGCCTGCCATCTCGCCATCCTTGATTTCAAAGCCAGTGACTTTTTGCTGGAAACGCACCTCGCCGCCCAGACTGATGATTTCTTGACGCATCTTTTCAACCACGCCCACCAAACGGAATGTGCCAATGTGGGGTTTGGCCACATAGGCAATTTCTTCGGGTGCTCCTGCTTTGATGAATTCTTGAATGACTTTACGACCATAGAACTTAGGGTCTTTGATTTGGCTGTAGAGCTTGCCATCTGAGAAGGTACCCGCACCACCTTCACCAAATTGCACATTGGATTCAGGGTTGAGAACATTTTTGCGCCACAAACCCCAGGTGTCTTGAGTGCGCTCTCTGACTTGCTTGCCACGCTCAAGAACAATTGGTTTAAAACCCATTTGCGCAAGGACCAAAGCAGCAAAAATACCGCAGGGTCCAAAACCAATCACCACTGGTCGTTCTGATAATGGCTGACCCAACTGAGTATTTGCTTGAGCCACGAAGTGATAACTGGTATCAGGGGATGGTCGCACGTGTTGATCGTGTCCGTATTTAGCCAAAATGGCCTCTTCATTTTTTACAGAGACATCTAAGGTATAAATGAAGGCCAATGCAATGTTTTTTCTGGCGTCATAACTGCGCTTGAAAACTATAAAATCAATTAAATCTTTAGAAGTAATGCCCAAACGCTTTAAGATAGCGGCTTCAAGCTCCTCTGGAGCATGCTCAATGGGCAAACGCAGTTCTGTAATACGAATCATAAGGCTATACGATACACAATCTGTCAAAGAAATTGGAAACTATGCCCTCAAATACCAGCAATATCATTCAAGAAACACAAGATTGGCTGATCAAAGCCGTGATTGGTTTGAACCTCTGCCCTTTTGCCAAAGCAGTGCATGTCAAAGAGCAAATCAAGTACGTGGTGAGTGAGGCCACAACGGTGGAGCAATTACTTGAAAGCCTGGCTCAAGAATTGGAATTTTTAGCAGAAGTTTCTCGTGAAAAAACAGACACGACTTTGCTGATCCATCCAAATGTGTTGAATGACTTCCTTGATTACAACGACTTCTTAGAATTGGCAGATCAGCTATTAGAAGACTTGGATTTGGATGGTGAATTACAGATAGCCAGCTTTCATCCGCAATATCAATTTGCTGGAACTGAGATTGATGATGTGACGAATTTCACCAATCGCTCACCTTACCCAACCCTGCATTTACTGCGTGAAGATAGCATCGATGAAGCAGTCAAAGCATTTCCAGAAGCTGAAGCAATTTTTGAAACCAATATGCAAACCATGGAAAAGCTTGGCACAGATGGCTGGCTTAAGTTATTTCCAAAAAAATAAAATCACTTAAACAGAGGATCTGGCTTCGCGCAGATAATCCACCAAACGACTGATGACTGGCGGATTCTTTTTGGTCATGTACGAGACCAAAAATGCGGCCGCAAAACTGGCAGGAATACCAAATGCACCTGATGCAATTGGGTCAATGCCAAACCAACGCTCACCAAACACACCGGTTAATCGAGACACAAAGGGGTAATTCAAGGCAATGTATGTGCCGCTCACAAAGAACCCTGTGAGCATACCCGCAATGGCTCCCCATTGATTAATTCTTTTCGAGAATACTGCCAAAATCAACACGGCAAAAAAGCTCGAGGCAGCCAAGGAGAATGCAGAGCCCACTAAAAATAAAATGTCTCCAGGTCGCAGCGAGGTCACATAAGCAGCGAACAAGGCCACTGCCAATAAAACGATTTTTGCAATCGTGACACGCCGTTGGTGAGTTGCGCTTTTATTGACCAAGTGATAGTAAACATCGTGTGAAATAGCATTCGCAATTGTCAGCAACAATCCATCGGCCGTTGATAAGGCTGCTGCAAGCGCACCAGCTGCCACCAAACCAGAAATCACATAAGGCAAGCCGGCAATCTCAGGAGCGGCTAAGATGATCATGTCAGGCGAAATTGATAATTCAGCCCACTGCACAAAGCCATCCCCATTGATATCAGCGATTGATAAAACCGGGGGGTCTAATTTTCGCCAATTCAAAACCCAATTAGGTAAATCTGCATAGGAAATCCCTACCAAATTTTTAAATAGCTCCAACTTCACCATGGCTGCCAAGGCGGGCACACTGATATAGAACAGCACAACAAACAGCAAAGTCCAAAAGACTGAATAGCGCGTGGCTGATACGCTGGTGGTAGTGTAGTAACGTGTCAAGATATGTGGCAGGCTGGCTGTGCCAAACATCAAGCAAAAAATCAAAAGCACAAAGTTAAGATTATCTAAATTAGAAACCCCCACGCCCTTACTGGATGCTGGATCCATTGATGGGATGGCTGTTTGACTTTTGAGTTGCGCCTCTTTTTTCTGGATCTGCCAAAGTTCGTAAGCGCTGGCAGGATCTTTTGGAAAGTCATTCAATCTCTTTTCAATGGCCTTCAATTCTTTCAGGGGAATTTGACTGGAGCGAGCTTCTTGTAACTTCTTTTCAGCTTCTTTTTTTCCCTCAAAAAAAGAATTTGGCAATGCATTTATTTTTTTATCTAAAAGTATGGCTTGCTTTAAATAGTAATCACGAACCTTTTTTTCTTCAGCGGTGACTTCAAAATCTTTTTCATGAAATTCAATCTCTTGCAAAATCTGACCATAAGTGGCTTGCGGAAAAATAGATTGATGTTTTTTATATGACATCATCGTGAGTGGCAATAGCAAGGCAATCATGAAAATGATGTACTGAGCCACCTGAGTCCATGTCACTGCACGCATCCCACCTAAAAAAGAACAAACCAAGATGCCTGCCAAACCAAAGAAGACGCCCACTCCAAACTCAACGCCAATGAAGCGATTAACAATCAAACCCACGCCTTGAATTTGAGCAACCAAATAAACAAATGAACAAATGATGGTGGCGCCAACCGCCACAACTCTGACAGCTCTGCTGCCACCCTCTTTTCCTTGGCTGTAACGGATGGCCAAGAAATCAGGGATGGTGTAAGAACCAAATTTACGAATGTATGGAGCAATTAACATCGCTACCAGACAAAAACCGCCTGTCCAGCCAACAATGAATGCCAGGCCTTTATAGCCAGAGCTGAATAGAATGCCCACCAAACCAATGAAGGTCGCAGCACTCATCCAATCAGCAGCGGTGGCCATGCCATTAAACACGGCGGGTATTTTGCGGCCCGCCACATAGTAATCGCTGATATCAGACGTCCGGCAGATCAGTCCAATACTCGCATAAATGGCGATTGTGACAAATAAGAAAACATAGCCCAGCCAAATACCTGAACCACTGGTCTGCTCAAGCAAACCTAAAAAGTAAACGAACAGCAAAAAGCCTGCTGTGAACAGCAGGTAGTAAAAACCTATCTTTTTTGATTCAGACCGAATCTCCATATGCAGATTATGACTCAGACCCAAGAAAATAGGCCGGTACTGTGAGGTAACCGGCCTGAATGACTACATGATGACGCTAGTCAAGGAAACTTAAATCGCGTGCTTGAGTTGCTCCAAAATTGCTGGATTTTCAAGTGTTGATGTGTCTTGAGTGATTTCTTCACCTTTTGCCAAAACACGCAACAAACGACGCATGATCTTGCCTGAACGAGTCTTAGGTAAGTTATCGCCAAAACGAATTTCTTTTGGTTTGGCGATTGGACCGATTTCTTTACCAACCCAGTTACGCAAGTCTGTTGCAATCTTCTTCGCTTCGTCACCGGTTGGACGCTTACCTTTAAGCACCACAAAGGCCACAATCGCTTCACCTGTCATGTCGTCTGGACGACCAACCACAGCTGCTTCCGCAACCAATGGATTAGCCACCAATGCTGACTCGATTTCCATCGTGCCCATGCGGTGACCTGAAACGTTCAAAACGTCATCGATACGACCAGTGATGGTGAAGTAAGCTGTTTTTTTGTTGCGAATCGCGCCATCGCCTGCCAAGTAAAGCTTGCCACCCAACTCTTCTGGGAAGTAGCTCTTCTTAAAGCGCTCTGGGTCTCCCCAAATGTTACGGATCATTGAAGGCCATGGACGCTTCACAACCAAAATACCACCTTGGCCGTTAGGCATATCACCACCAACCTCATCCACAATCGCCGCCATGATGCCTGGCAATGGCAATGTGCATGAACCTGGCACCAATGGTGTTGCACCTGGCAATGGCGTGATCATGTGACCACCTGTTTCTGTTTGCCAGAATGTATCCACAATCGGACACTTCTCGCCACCAACGTTCTTGTAGTACCACATCCATGCTTCAGGATTGATTGGCTCACCCACAGAACCTAAGACACGCAAACTCTTCAAGTTGTAATTCTTCGGATGAACTGAAGAATCTGTGTCAGACGCTTTGATCAATGAACGAATTGCTGTTGGTGCTGTGTAGAAAATAGATACTTTGTGACGCTGAATCATTTCCCAGAAACGACCGGCGTTTGGATAAGTAGGCACGCCTTCGAAAACGATTTGTGTGCCACCGCATGCCAAAGGACCATAAGCAACATAGCTATGTCCTGTGATCCAACCAATGTCAGCTGTACACCAGAACACATCGCTATCACGCAAGTCGAAGGTCCACTTCATCGTCAACATCGCCCACAACAAGTAACCACCTGTTGAGTGCTGAACGCCTTTTGGCTTACCTGTTGAACCTGATGTGTAAAGAACAAATAAAGGATGCTCTGCGCTCACCCACTCTGGCTCGCATACTTTTGCTTGACCAGCAGACACATCGTGCATCCACTTGTCACGACCTGCCTTCATCGGCACATCGCCGCCAGTGCGCTTATAAACAATCACGTGCTTAAGCTTCTCGCAGCCGCCCAGATCCAAGGCCTCATCAGCGATGGTCTTCAATGGCAATGCTTTACCACCACGCAATTGTTGGTCAGCAGTGATCAAAGCCACGGCGCCCACGTCCACAATACGCTCTTGCAAAGACTTGGCTGAGAACCCGCCGAATACCACTGAGTGAGTAGCACCGATACGAGCACATGCCTGCATCGCTACAACGCCTTCGATTGACATCGACATGTAAATAACGACGCGGTCACCTTTTTTGATGCCTAGTTTTTTCAAACCGTTAGCAAATACCGCTACACGGTCATGTAATTCTTGATAAGTTACTTTTGAAACTTCACCGCCGTCGGCTTCAAAAATGATGGCAGTTTTCTTAGCCATGCCATTTTTGATATTGCGATCGATACAGTTGTAAGAAGCATTCGTTAAACCATCTTCAAACCACTTGTAAAAAGGAGCTTTAGATTCATCTAAAACTTTGGTGAATGGCTTCTTCCAAAACAAGTTTTCTTTTGCTAAGCGTGCCCAAGTACCATTGAAATCTTTATCAAAAGCTTTGCACATCGCATTGTATTGATCCATGCTTGTGATGGCTGCTTGCTTAGCAAATGCTTTTGGTGGGTTAAACACACGATTTTCTACTAACAACTGTTCCATACCGGACATACTTTTCTCCTACTTTCTAGGCAGCGTTTTTGACAAAGTTCGAGATTAGGCTCGCGTACTGACAACTGACTGACAATTTCAATAAAGTTCAGCGCTCATCAGGGTTACCCCTAGGGGCTACAGGGATATCAGCCTTGTTTTCTCAAACACTTAAGATAAACACATAAATGATATCTGTAAATGGCAACTTTCCCTAGGTAAAATAGAGGTCTTTCAAACCTTTATAAAAAAAATTATGAGTGCAATTCGCCAAGACGACTTTATTCAAAGTATTGCTGATGGTTTTCAGTACATTTCTTATTACCACCCCTTGGATTACATCACCGCCCTGGGTAAAGCCTATGAACGTGAGGAAAGCCCTGCTGCCAAGGATGCGATTGCTCAAATTTTGACCAACAGTCGCATGTGCGCAGAAGGCAAGCGCCCGATGTGCCAAGACACTGGTATTGCTGTGGTGTTTTTGAAGGTTGGCATGAACGTTAAATGGGACGCCAAAATGAGCGTCACCGACATGGTCAATGAAGGTGTGCGTCGTGCCTATAACCATCCCGATAACAAATTACGCGCTTCTGTTCTATTAGATCCTGCCGGCAAACGCACCAACTCAAAAGACAACACCCCAGCCGTGATTCACTATGAAATCGTGGAAGGTGATGGCGTTGAAGTGATTTGCGCAGCCAAAGGTGGTGGTTCAGAAAACAAGAGCAAGATGGTCATGTTGAATCCTTCTGACTCCATCGTTGATTGGGTGGTTAAAACTGTGCCAATGATGGGTGCTGGCTGGTGCCCTCCTGGCATTCTAGGCATTGGCATTGGTGGCACACCAGAAAAAGCCATGCTATTGGCCAAAGAGTCTTTGATGGCTCCCGTGGATATTCATGAATTGATTGCCCGTGGCCCAAAGACCCGTATTGAAGAGTTGCGTTTGGAAATCATGGACAAGGTCAATGCCCTTGGTATTGGCGCACAAGGCTTGGGCGGTTTGACCACTGTGCTTGATGTGAAGATCATGGATTACCCAACTCATGCAGCCTCATTACCAGTCGCTATGATTCCTAACTGCGCGGCCACACGCCACGTGCACTTCCATTTGCACGGTGATGGTCCAGCCGTATTGACGCCTCCATCAATTTCAGAATGGCCTGATGTTGCTTGGACACCGAACACAGAGAAATCAACTCGCGTGAATCTAGACACCCTCACACCTGAAGAAGTGGCAAGCTGGAAACCTGGTCAAACTCTGTTGTTAAACGGCAAGATGTTGACAGGTCGCGATGCGGCTCATAAGCGAATTGCCGACATGCTGGCCAAAGGTGAGAAATTACCGGTCGACTTTAAGAATCGTGTGATCTATTACGTAGGTCCAGTTGATCCAGTTCGTAATGAAGTGGTGGGTCCTGCAGGTCCGACAACGGCCACACGCATGGACAAGTTCACCGAGATGATGCTGGCTGAGACTGGCTTGATCTCCATGGTGGGCAAAGCTGAACGTGGTCCCGTAGCAATTGAAGCAATCAAGAAACACAAGTCTGCTTACTTAATGGCTGTGGGTGGCGCTGCTTACTTGGTATCAAAAGCAATCAAAGAATCGAAAGTGGTCGGCTTTGCTGATTTAGGCATGGAAGCCATTTACGAATTCACGATTCAAGACATGCCTGTGACAGTGGCGGTGGATTCCACCGGCACTTCTGTGCACAACACAGGCCCTAAAGAGTGGCAAGCCAAGATTGGAAAAATTCCAGTCGCTCAAGCTTGATCCCACTCATTTAGGTCAGCGAAATTGGCAACGATCGGGGTTTTCGATTCAGGCATCGGTGGTCTCACCGTCCTGAATGAAGCCCTGCGCCAAGCGCCCTCCCATCATTATGTTTACTTGGCTGATTCAGCCAATGCACCCTATGGTGAAAAATCAAGTGAATGGGTTGCAGCCAGAAGCTTGGACTTGTGCCACTGGTTGGTGCGTGAAGGCTGCCAAGCTCTGATCATCGCTTGCAATACAGCCACCGCTGAAGCCATTGCGCACATCAGACATGAAATGCCTGCAATCCCCATCATTGGCATCGAGCCAGGCGTTAAGCCAGCGGTTCATAAAAGTCAAAATCACAAGATTGGTGTGCTCGCAACTCAGAACACTTTGAAAAGTGACAAATTCAAAGCGCTCTTAGATGGCTTAGAAGGTCTTGATCACAATTGTGAACTGATCACTCAAGCAGGCTTGGGTTTGGTTCCATTGATTGAATCAGGAGCCTTGAATACGCCTGAAGCTGAAGCCTTGTTGCGTGAGCACTTGGCACCCATGCAAGCGGCTGAAATCGATACCTTGGTTTTGGGCTGCACCCACTACCCATTTTTAGCGCCCTTGATCAAAAAAATCATTGGTCCCGATGTTGAAATCATTGATACCAGTGAGGCAGTTGTCAAACAACTGTGTCGCAAATTAGAAGAACATCATTTACTTCAATCAGCTCCGCCAAGAATCATTCATTTGTATTCCACTTTGGATGCTGAAGCATTATTGGCTCATGCCAAACAATTAATCCCTGCAGCCTTTGAACAACACAGCGTTCAAACATCCACGGTCTTTATTTCTTAATGCTCCTTTCATAGATAGTCTATAAAGAATCTCTTGAAATCATGATGCAAAACATAAGAACTTGGATTCTTACAAACAAGATTGCTGCATTTGTGGTGATGATGCATTTATTTCTGATCGTTGGATTTCAGTCTGGCATGGATCGCACCAAGTCAGCATCCAATATGGGCGATACAGTGGTTGCCAACTTACTGGATGCAAATCCTCAAACAGAAAAATCAACGGTGGCGCGGCCAACCCCAGTCAAGCCTGTTGAGAAAAAGAAGTCTGAATCCACCCCTGCTCCGATCACCACAACCACGGGCAGCTTCACAGCACCAGCCCAAGAGCCATCGTTACCGGCGGCAAGTCTGGGTGGTAGCAGTGCTGGAGACCCTAAAACAGTCTCCATCAGTCAAGCTCAATGCAGTGTGCCAGAACCTTTCTATCCGAATTTATCCAGACGCATGGGTGAAGAAGGTAAAACCATGGTGCGTTTATTCATCAATGAATCAGGTACGGTCGAAAAAGTAGCGCTGGCACAAAGCAGCGGCATTCACCGTTTAGATCAAGCAGCACTTGATGCTGGCATGCGCGTCAGATGTAAACCCTTTATAGAATCTGGTAAAGCGATTAAAGTAACAGCCATACAACCTTATATTTTCCGTTTGGAGTAATTGAATGAATCAAACTTTTGGTCTTGCCAATATGTGGGCACAAGGCGATGCGGTCACCAGAACCGTTGCCATCATTTTATTGGTGATGTCGATTGTGTCTTGGGTCATCATTTTGACCAAAGTCTTGGCACTTTATAAAGTTAAAAAAATGGCCAAAGAAGTTGAATGTTTTTGGCATGCGCCATCTTTTGATGTGGCTCTTAGCCAAATGACCGCCGATCAGAATCCTTATGGTGATCTTGCTAACAGCGCCCAAGAGGCGATGAAACATCACAATCAACAATCAGGCACCCGCAGCGAACTGAATCAAACCATCAATGCATCAGATTGGCTCACACGTTGCTTGAAGATCAGCATTGATAAATCAGTCGGCGGCCTGCAACAAGGTTTAACCTTCTTGGCTTCAACGGGTGCCACAGCGCCCTTCATTGGCTTGTTTGGCACTGTGTGGGGCATTTACCACGCCTTGGTAGGGATTGGTACTTCAGGCACAGCCACGATTGATCAGGTGGCTGGTCCAATTGGTGAAGCCTTGATCATGACGGCCTTGGGCTTGGCAGTAGCGATTCCAGCAGTGTTGGGCTATAACGCGATTAGCCGCATCAACAAGGTCTTGATCGCCGAGCTCAATCGCTTTGGCAATGATCTATACGCCTACTTCATCACTGGTGCCACCGTGGGTGGATCTAGTGGCTCTGGTAGCTCTAGTAACACTCGCATCAGCTCTCAGGATTAATCATGGCCTTTGGTAACGAACCAATCGGAGATGATGACAGCCCACCGATGGCTGAAATCAACATGACGCCTTTGGTGGATGTGATGTTGGTGTTGTTGATTGTTTTCATGATCACCATTCCAGTGATGCAGCACGCAGTCAAAGTAGACCTACCTCAAGCCAGCAGTCAACGCAATGACGTTAAACCCGAATCCATCAATCTGAGCATTGCTGCCAACGGTCAAGTGTTTTGGAATAACTCTCCCATCGATTTGAATACTTTGTCGATTTACGCTCAAACAGCAGCGAAGAAATCTCCTCAACCCGAGGTTCAACTCAAAGCCGATAAAAATGTTCGCTATGAATCAGTGGCCCAGGTTTTATCTACGGCCAAGCGTTCAGGATTAACAAAAATAGGATTTGTGACGGAGCCGAATTAAGCTCATACTCAAATGAGTGCTTCGGATTTGCCTGCTTGTTTATTTGGGTTTGTATTGGGTTGGGCAGTAAGCGCGCTTCACTTCCCCACTTCGCAAGGCAGCGTGCTTGGTACCGCGACCGGTCACACGTTTGCGCCACATCCTAAATGAACTTGGTTTCATTTCTTGGCGCATCAAATCAATCACACGAGACTCATTCAAGCCATAGCTTTGCATGATGGCATCAAATGGCGTGCGGTCTTCCCAAGCCATTTCAATGATGCGCGATACATCTGCTGGGGCGATGATGGGTTTCTTCATGAGAGTGATTGTATTAACAGAATCACTTCTTTGCTCGGCAGCGGTCTGAGCAGTATTTCACCTCTTCCCAAACCTTTTCCCACTTTTTACGCCAGGTAAAAGGTAGTCCACAAGTTAGGCAAATCTTGGTGGGTAAATCTGATTTTTTGCGCATCTTCATGATTGATCAAACTTAACGCTTTGCTTTGGCTGGCGGTGAATCAGTGACTTTTTCAGAATGGTCCCAATGTATTTTCCAGTTATCAGCGTATCTTTTGGCAGCATAAGTTGAGCGAACGATCATGATGTTCTCAGCGTTGCGCTTTTCTGCTGAATTAGTGAAGTTATAACTGCCCGTGATCACGATGTCGTCATCAATCAACATCAGTTTATTGTGTTGTATGGCATGTTTGCCATCGCTGCGCACCTCAATACCGGCTGCCAATAAGATTGGTAGGGTCTCGCGATTGTTTTGAGCGCTTTTTTCGTCCTGAATGAGTCCGACATCAACACCCCTGCGTTTTGCTCTCACAAGAGCCTCTGCGAGATTCGTAGCAGTAAAGCCATAAGCCATCACTTTGATTGATTTTTTAGCGCCGTCGATTTGCTTGATCAAGCCAGAGGCCGCTCCAGCAGGAGGCGTGAAATAAATCGCCAGGATTTCAGCGGGTTGAGGTTGTGCTTGGACGCTTTGCCACCATGACACAGTGGCCAATGCGCTTAAGCATAAAAAAACCGCTACCCTCTGCCGAGCTTTAGCGGTCATTTTTGGAAGAGATAAAGAATTTTTTACTGTTGTCATCAAAAGCACCTAGCTGTTAAGAAGCCTGGTGCCCGAGGCCGGAATCGAACCGGCACGGCTGTTTAAGCCGAGGGATTTTAAATCCCTTACGTCTACCTATTTCGTCACTCGGGCATAGTACTTTTGTCATTGTAGACGTAAATAGTTGTATTTTTTACATCTGCTTTACTTCTAACTCACTTCAACTGATTCGTTATTTTGTAACGAAGTCAGCATTTTACATACATTAAAAACAAACCCCGCAAAAGCGGGGTTTGTTAACCGGAGGAAGCAGCTTTTTAGTTATACAGCACGCTTGGCAACCACATGCCAATGGCTGGGAACATGTACAACAAGACCAAAGCAAACACCTGGATGGCCATGAAAGGCATCATGCCGGCGAAGATTTGATTCAAGGTCACGTGTGGCGGGGCAACACCTTTGAGGTAGAAAGCCGCCATCGCCACAGGTGGTGACAAGAACGCTGTTTGTAGATTCAAAGCAACCAATAAGCCAAAGAACAATGGATCAACTTGGAAGTGAACCAATAAAGGAATAAAGATCGGCATGAAAATAACGATGATCTCTGTCCACTCTAATGGCCAACCCAACAAGAAGATGATGATCTGTGAAAGAATCAAGAATTCAATCTTGCTCAAACCAAGACCCAAGACCCACTTTTCAATCAACTCTTGACCGCCCAGCAAAGCAAAAGCTGCTGAGAAGATAGATGATCCGACGAACAACCAGCAGACCATGGCGCTTGTTTTAGCTGTCAAGAATACTGACTCTTTGACTACTTCCATATTGAGCTGTTTGTAGGCCCAAGCCAAAACAAAGCCACCAAATGAACCTAAGGCAGCCGCTTCCGTTGGCGTTGCCAAACCAAACACAATCGCACCTAGAACGATCAAAATGAGTGCTGCTAGCGGGAAGAATGACCCCAAGAGCATTTTGAATACCTCTAGACGCTTGAGGGTCAAGGTGTAGTAGAACAATGCGCCAATCAACAAACCAATACCCAGAGTGATCCAGTACCACATCGGCACAGGCGCGCGCTCTGCAGCGGCGCCATCACCTGAAGGCAATTCTGACATGCCCGTTGCACCAACATTTGTAGCAGCAGCTGGCTGACCTTCTTTAGCGTCTTCCTCAGCACCAGGAGGCAAAGAAACACCCTCCGCTTGAGATTGTTCAGATTCCTCAGCTGATTCCAGACTGATCATGCCGCCATCGCTCACCATCTCAGAAACAATGCTCACTTCAACCGGCTTGGTTGCAACGCCATACATAGATGTCATCACAACTGCGAAGAAAACCAAAGGACCGATGATGATCAAGAATTGCTTAAACAACTCACCCAAGCTCATGTTGCTGGCTGCACGACCCTTCATCACACCCAATAAACCAGGTAATGCACGCTGGCTGTACTTGGCCAATATTTCTGATGGAGGCGTTAACGTTACCAAACGATCAACGTTAGGCATTGGTGGTGCAAGCTCAGGTTTTAACTTAGCCACAATGATCACATAACCAATGTACAAAGTTGCCAACATGAGGCCTGGGAAAAAAGCGCCTGCGTATAACTTGACCACTGATACGCCAGCAGTTGCGCCGTACACAATCAACATCACTGATGGTGGAATCAAAATACCCAAACAACCACCCGCAGTGATAACGCCAGCTGATAGTTTGACGCTATAACCTGCCTTTAACATTGACGGCAAAGCTAACAAGCCCATCAAAGTCACCACGGCACCAACGATGCCAGTCGCGGTAGCGAAAATAGCGCAAGTGACCAAAGTGGCAACAGCTAAAGCGCCAGGAAGTCTTGCCAAAGCCAAATGTAAACTCTTGAATAGCTTTTCAATCAAGTTGGCACGCTCAACCAAATATCCCATGAACACAAACAAAGGAATTGAGATCAAAACATCATTGGTCATCACAGAGAATGCTCTTTGCACCATCAGCGCCAGAGTTCGATCAACTGCTTGAGTAGCTCCCTCACCTTGGCTCAAGAAAGCAAACAAAGCGAAGATCATGCCCATACCCATTAAGGTAAAGGCGGTTGGGAAACCCAACATGATGGCAACTACCACCAAGCTGAGCATCAATAAACCCAAATGACCATTGGTCATGTCTGAGAATGATGGCATTGCAATCAATGTACCGACCACGATCGCGGCCATGATGCTAAAACCGAAATAAAGTTCCTTACGCATGGTTAAGCACCCTTCTTTTCATCTTCATGGCTAACCATGGCTTTTAATTTATCAACGTCCACTTCTTCCACATCATGTTCACGCTTAGGCCATTCACCTGTTTTAAGGCAAACGATGCAACGAATGATTTCTGCAAAACCCTGGATGAGCAATAGGCCACCAGCAATTGGAATGATCATTTTGAAAGGCCAAATGGGCGGGCCATTGGCAGTTTGGGTTGTGTGCTCATTGATGGCGAATGAGTCTCCAGCGAAATGAATACCTGCGTAAACCAAAGCAATGATGCCTGGAATAAAAAACACAAAGTAAAGAATTAGGTCGAATAAGGCCTGTGTTCTTGGTTTAAAAAAACCATAAAGAACGTCGCCTCTCACATGTCCATTTTTAGACAGGGTATAGGCACCCGCCATCATGAACATCACGCCGTATAGCATGTAGGTAATGTCAAACACCCAATCATGGGGATTGCTCAAGACATAACGATTGAAAACTTCCCAGCAAATCAATGCAGTCAAAAGCACGACAGAAATGGCTGAGATTTGGCCAGCCTTGGTGGAAATCTTATCCACCGTTAAAAGGATTTTTTGCATATGTCTCTCGTATTATTTTTATAGTACTAATTTCATAACTACAAAACTACAAACACCCACCTAGTATACCTAGGTGGGTGTTTATTTTACATCAATTACAAGGGATTAAGACTTAGCTGGAGCCTTCTTAGGTCCGAAGTAATGGTTGTAAGCCATCTTGTAATCAACGTTGGTATCGTTCTGCCAGCGGCAAGCACGCTGAGCAAAAGTACGCATAGATTCAAGAACGCGCTTGAAATCAGCATTTTCTGCAGCTTTGTCAACAATGATCTTGTCCCAAGAAGCTAATTGAGCGCGCAAGATTGGGTCAGGCGTCTTGTAGAACTTAACGCCTTGCTTCTGTTGCATCTCAATGTAGTCTTTTGAGTAACGATCGATGGCTTTCCAGCTCATTTCTGCTGAAGAAGCTTGAACAGCTACGCCGATCATGGCACGCAATTCTGCAGGCATAGAGTCTAGTTTCTTCTTGTTGAAAAGAATCTCGAACTGCTCTGAAGCTTGGTGGAATGATTGCAACATACATACTTTAGAAACGTCTGGGAAGCCCAATAGACGGTCAGAAGATGCGTTGTTGAATTCAGCAGCGTCCAATAGACCGCGATCCAAGGCTGGAACAATCTCAGCACCTGGCAAAGCGTTCACTGAAACGTCCATGCTCTTGAAGATGTCAATTGAAAGACCAACGGTACGGTACTTAAGACCCTTCATGTCAGCAACTTTGGTCACTGGCTTCTTGAACCAACCGAGTGGCTGTGTAGGCATTGGGCCGTATAGGAAAGACTGAACATCCAAATTCAATGATTTGTAGATGCTGTCCAACATTGCCTTACCACCGCCGTACTCATGCCATGCAAGCACCATGTTGGCGTCCATACCGAAGGCTGGACCTGATCCCCACAACGCTAGAGCTGGGCTCTTACCGTACCAGTAAGCAACCACACCGTGACCACCGTCCAATGTACCTTTGCTAACTGCGTCCAATAGACCGAAAGCTGGCACAACTGAACCTGCAGGCAAAAGATCAATCTTCAAGCGACCTGAAGACATCCTGTTAACCTTGTCACAGAAATCTGTGGCGTACTCATGGAAAATATCTTTTGTTGGCCATGTTGACTGGAAGCGCAAGTTAACTGTTTGCGCTTTTGCAATCATTGGGAAGCCAAGCGTACCTGCGCCAGCAGCCGCTGCTGTTGACGTGGCAATAAATTTACGACGTGATTGAACTTTCTTTTCTGACATTTAAGTCTCCTCTTTTATGAACAGATCTACCAACCTTGAGAATATATTTCGCAAGATGAGATTAATTTAGCACTCTGTGAAAAAATACGCACCTATATAAACGTTATTTTTGCTAGGGGTTTTACCTAATATGTATCTTGGAGCTTCAAATCAAAGACCCCGCCGAAGAGTTTTTTGGCGCAATCTATTGTTAATTTTGGTACTTTTGCTGATTACAGGGCTGAGTGCCTTGGTGGCGTACTTTTTCTCCACCAAAGATCAACTGGATGCAGAGCTGATCACCCCCGGTATCAGCGCCCCAGTCACCATCAAATTTGATGAATATGCCCTGCCTCATATCGTGGCAAGTAGCCGAGAAGATGCATGGCACACCCTGGGCTTCTTGCACGCCACAGAACGCCCTTGGCAGATGGAATTCAATCGTCGCTTGGCCTCTGGAAAACTCTCTGAAATTCTTGGTCAAGATACGGTTGCGATTGATAAGTTCATCCGCACCTTGGGCATACGTCGCGCTGCTGAAAAACAATATGAAAACTACCCGATTGAATACAAGCGCCATATTCAAGCTTATATCGATGGTGTGAACGAGGGATTTACTCGCTTAGGCTGGGCGCTTCCACCTGAATTCATGATTCTGGGAGTCAAGCCTGGCAACTGGGGGCCTGCTGATTCTGTTGCTTGGTCTTTGATGATGGCATTGGATTTGGGCGGCAATTGGCACAAGGAGTTTTTGCGCCTAGAGATGTCAGCCTCTATGAGCACCGAACATATTTGGCAAGTATTACCACCTTACCCAGGAGAGGCTCCTGCGAGCTCAGTTGATTTTGCCAAGATGTATCGCGACCTAGGCTTGTTCAAAGAAAAGAAAAATCCAAGCACAAAGTCTTCTGCTGCCAAGGCTGAGCTAAAGCAAACTCAAACTCAAAACCAAAAAGAATTTTTACAGTTTTTACCAGGTGGCTCAGAGGGTATTGGGTCCAATAATTGGGTGGTCGGTGGCAGTAAGACTGTGAGTGGCAAACCACTGTTGGCCAACGACCCTCATTTGAACTTGACCACTCCGGCCATTTGGTACTTTGCACATATTCAGGCACCGAAGATGAATGTCATCGGAGCCACCTTGCCAGGCATTCCTGGCGTGGTTTTAGGTCACAACACCCACGTGGCATGGAGCTTCACCAACACCGATCCTGATGTGCAGGATTTGTACATTGAGGCCATCGATCCAAACAATGCCGGACGATACAAAACTCCCCAGGGTTACGAGAACTTTGTTCTTCGCGAAGAAACGATTGCCATCAAAGGCAAAGAGCCTTTCAAATTTTTGACCCGAGAAACCAGGCACGGTCCCGTTATCTCTGATGCTTATCAACGTGCGCAAGATTTGATCAACACAGATAAATTTGCCATCTCTTTGCGTTGGACTGCACTAGAAGTGAGTAATCAAACTTTGAAAGCAGGCTTCCAAATGAATGAAGCGCAAAACTTGGATGAGTTCAAGAGCGCCCTCAAAAATTACCACGCTCCCATGCAAAACGTGGTGATGGCGGATAAAGATGGTCAGATTGCTTACCGCGCCGCTGGGGTGGCGCCCAAAAGAAGTAAAGGTAAGGGCTTGTTTGGGATTGCGCCTGGTCTTGCTTGGGATACTCAATACGATTGGGGCCCCTACTTTGGTAAAGATGAATTGCCAAAAGAAAAAAATCCTTCAAGCGCATTCATTGCCACTGCCAATCAACGTGTGCACAGCGCCAATGACCCGCATCCTCTGACAACAGATTGGCACATGCCCTATCGTCAGCAGCGCATTGAACAATTGATCAATGCGACTGAGCAACACGATATGGCCAGTATGAAAGCCATCCAAGCAGATGTTCTTTCATTATCAGCAGTGGATTTAATTCCATTGTTGCAAGCAGCCAATTCAACTCATAAATATGCCAATGAAGCTAAAGGCATCATCGCTAATTTCGATGGCAAGATGAGCCTTGATAGCGCAGGAGCCACGATTTATAACGCCTGGGCTCATCAGTTAACGCGTTTGATGTTCGCCGAAAAACTCGGTAAAAGTTTTGCCCTTGAATATGGCAAACGAGATTTCCGCTCCGGTCTTCATCACATCATGAAGATGCATCAAGCGGGTAATGCTCAAACAGCATTTTGGTGTGATAAACCCAGCACTCAAGAAGTTGAAACTTGTGAAAATCTGATGGACGAAGCCTTGACTCTAGCCCTAGAGGATCTGAGCAAGCGCATGACTGGATCACCTCAATCATGGAAATGGGGTAACCTGCATGTGGCGGTTTCAGAGCATCGCCCATTCAGCAAAGTCCCTTTATTAAAAAATAAGTTTGAAATCACGCGCCCCACTCCTGGCGATGCTTTCACTGTCAATTTAGGCTTCATGAATTTAGGTAATGCCAGCAATCCTTTCACTGTGAACAAAGGGGCGAGCATGCGTGCGATTTATGACTTATCTAATTTAGATCAGTCTCAGTTTATTTATCAAACCGGACAGTCAGGCTGGGTCAATAGTCGTCATTACTCAAGCTATGCAAATGCTTGGTCCAAACAAGAATATGTGCCCCTGACCATGAACCCAAGCAAAATTGTTCACACCTCAGTTTTGAAACCTGACTTGAGTATTGCCGCTGAGAATAAAAAACGTCTTGAAAAAGAAGCCAAAGAAATGAAAAGAAAGTGATTTCTATGAAAAGTATTTCGCCAAGTTATTTAAGCTCACTCAGATCGTCAAATTTGATCAGTCACTTCTTGATCGCTTGCCTTTTGATGATTGCCAGTCAATTGACTCATGCTGGCTTAAAAGAAGATTTAGAAACTGGTTCTTATGTTCTGATGATGCGTCATGCTGATGCGCCAGGCTACAGCGATCCAGATGGTTACAACTTGAGCGATTGCAGTACCCAAAGAAATCTCGGCGAAGCAGGCAAGACTCAAGCCAGGATGATTGGGCAATGGTTGAGCAGTCAGGGCATCACGAGTGCGCAGGTCTATAGCAGTCCTTGGTGCCGCTGCAAAGATACGGGCACTCTTTTGAACAAAGGCGCTGTGACAGTTGAGCCCGGTCTTGGATCATTTTTTGAAAATCGCGGCAATCGCCAAGAGCAGACTCGTTTAACTCAACTCAAGATTGCACAGCTACTTAAAACTTCTCCACGCAAACCTGTGATCATGGTCACCCACCAAGTGAACGTTCAAGCATTCACAGGTCAATCCTTGAGTTCAGGCAGCATGGTGCTGGTGAAAGTTAATCAATCGGGTCAGTACATGTCCCATCAATTGATCAATCACCCTCATCCTTGAGGTAGCTGTCTTAATTCTTGGGTCTTGGATTTTAAGTGCTAGGACTATCCTGAAAGCCGCCACGTCTGTAGGTCACCACCAAGGTGTCCCGCCAACCCTGTTCAGAAGCTTTAGGGTCGATTGGTTGAATGGGTGTTGTTTCATGAACCACCCGAGCATCGTCGAGCAATAACAAGCTAAAGGGTTTTTGCAAAGTGAAGCGCTGGCCTTGCGGTCCATTGGATTCAAATACCCTGGTTTCTCCACCCTTGATGCCGTGACGCTCAAGCATCAAAACAGCGACGTATTCAACGCCATCACGATGCGCACCCTCAGGTGTTGGTCGACCAATACCATCGGTCGTATCAATTCTGAATTGATGAACCTCGACGAACCAAGGTTTGGATTCATCAAGATTGTTTTGTGTTTGATCAAACTGAAGCGCCAAGTTCAATAAAAAATCTTTGAGTGCCGCTGAGTTTGCAAAAGCTTCTTCACATGGTTCAAACCAACGATCAATACCACCATGTAGCGCGTTATAAGACATTGGTTGCCAATGAGCACGATGTGGTGCCAATGTCACTGAATTACTTTTAATCACAAAACTGGCATGCCTTCTTTGACGGTAACGACCACCATCTTTTAAATAAGCATCAGCTGGTAAATTTTTCCAAGTGGGTGATAAACCCTGCCACTCAGTCAGATGGTGTTGCGAGAGCTCAAAAAATTGCTCAGGAGATAAAACGACATAGCCATTCTCTTGAATAGTTTTCGGCACCGAGGCCAGAGATGTTAGTGGTGGGTCTAATAGCATGTCAAAAATTGATAAGAAGGGCTAAATAATGTCTTGAAGCTTGATTATCCTCTGAATAGCCTTCTTGAGTGCAAAGCCTTGTGTCTCAATGCTTCAGTTGTAGTGCGGACCCATCAGGTCTTTAAGAAATTAGCTTGATGCAGTTCTTTGTATTCGCAACCAACCCAACCCTCATAAGCCAAATCATCAAGCAACATGAAAAAATCAGGGTAGTTGATTTCTCCAGTGCCAGGTTCATGACGACCCGGATGATCCGCAACCTGAATGTGTTCAATGAAAGGCATCAGCTCTTCTATGTTCAGAATATCTTCACCCATGCGATGAGCATGATAGGCATCGTATTGAAGATAAAGATTGTTTGATGGAACTGCCATGATGGTTTCTAGAGCGTGTTGACTACTGGATAGAAAGAATCCTGGCATATCAAATGTATTGATGGGTTCAATCAAGAGTTTGATATTGAATTTTTTTAACTCTTCTGCTGCAAACGTTAAATTTTCAATCAATGTTTTTTGCGCTTGATTGCGACTTACGCCTTCAGGCAAGATGCCAGCCAAACAGTTCAATTGCTTCACGCCCAAATGTTGGGCGTGACTGATGGCGTCAGGAATGCCTTTTCTAAATTCTTCCACTCTGGCTGGGTCGCAAGCCAAGCCTCGATCACCTTTGGCCCAATCACCCCCACGCAAGTTATGCAGCACCATGGGTAACTCAAGCTGCGTCATCAGTTGCGCAATTTCATTCAAGGCTGCCCCAGAATTCTCTTGGTATGGGAATTGACATTCAATCGCCTCGAAACCATCTTCTTTTGCGGCCTTGATTCGCTCTAAAAAAGGCAGATGCGCATAGAGCAAGGAGAGGTTGGCGGCAAAACGAGGCATATATGACCTAATTATCAATTCAGTGATTTAATTATGGCATGCGCATCATTTCAATTTCCACAGGCACGATTGCACCTTTATTCGGTATTGACCACCCTGATCATCGGGTGGTGAATTCAGGTATTAAAAAAGAGGTTGTCAGCTCTTTAGATAAGCCCATCAGCATCAAAGTCAGAACAGTTGGCTTGGATGGTGACGAACAAGCCGACTTCAGCGCGCATGGCGGACTTGAAAAAGCAATCTACGCTTACCCAAGTGAACACTACCCCTTTTGGAATGAATTACTCAGCAGAGAAGTTAAAAGAGTCAACCCAATAAGTTTTGGTTTTGTTGGAGAAAATCTCAGCGTGGCAGGTTTTTCTGAAGATGCTGTTTGGGTCGGTGATAACTGGCTGATTGGCGACGTTGAGCTCGAGGTTGTCAAACTGAGAGAGCCCTGCTTTAAATTCAATGCGCGCATGGGCTATAAAGGTGCGTCAAAAGCCATGATTCAATCCACGCGCTCGGGTTGGTATTTAAAAGTCCACAAAGGTGGCAGCATCAAGGCTGGTGATGCCATCATCGTTCAAGCGGGTCGAAGAGAAACGAGTATTGCGCAACAGAATCATTTTTTATTGCGCAAAGAGTCGCAAAAGGATTTGTTTTAAATGAGTTCCATGAACATTCTATTTGTATGCATGGGCAATATTTGTAGGAGCCCAACCGCTCACGGGGTATTTCGCCAATACATTGAGGAATCTGGTTTATCCCATCAAGTGACGGTTGATTCAGCAGGAACACATGCTTATCACGTCGGTGAAGCGCCAGATGCTCGCTCTCAAACACATGCACTCAAGCGTGGCTATGATTTATCAGATCTGGCAGCTAGGCAACTAGATGATCAAGATTTTGATCACTATGATTTATTGCTGGTGATGGATTGGGAAAACTTTGCATTGACGGAGCAGCGCTGCCCTCCGCATAAAAAACACAAGATCCGACGCTTGACCGAGTTTTGCAAAGTTAATCAGGCAAGCGTTGTTCCAGATCCCTATTACAAAGGCAGCGAAGGTTTTGAGGAAGTGCTTGATTTGGTCGAGGATGCCTGTGATGGTCTACTTGATCACGTGAGACAAAGACTATTGCGTTAAGCAGGCGGGATTTGTAGGAAATCTCTTACAAACAAATCAACTTTTTCTGATTTTAAAGATTGATCATTTCTGGCAAGCTCTTTGCTCAATTTCCCTGAGAGCTCATATGACTATTTATCTACAGGATGAAAACCCATCCGAATCAGCACAGTCTCATATTTTTACCCTCACCTGTCATCATGATGGCAAACGCAGTACTAAAGAGCCCAGCATCAAACCGAGCGATACACCCAAAGAGAATGTGAAGATCATTGACATCCGCGTGATTGAACTGATCAAAAAGGAAGATGACTTCAAGGCTTTATTGTTCGAAGATCTTTATAGAAAAATCACCCTTGATAAATTAACCAATCCAAAAGTGTTGGCAGAAAAGATTCAATTCCCCATCAAAGATACCCTGGCCCTCTACAAAGGAGATCTCAAAAAGATCAATACCTTTAGATTGCTTCACGCCATTGCGCAGTTTGGCTATGATATTCATGTCTGCATGCGTCCAACTGTGGGCTACATACCTGGAGAGGTGTATTTGGAGCGCTGAAAAGTGGCAGGCGAGTAATCAGCGTGAGACATTTCTGTAGCGCTTGAAAAACCACTTCCTGATGTAGGTGGCAACGCCACCTCCCATCACCATCCCAAAGACAATTGGGTTATCCATCAATAGTTGCCAAATACCTTGCCCTGACTCAACGCCCACCTGAATCGTTTCTGTGATTTCCCCTAACTCATCAGAATTAATTAATTTATCAACCAATAGCTCGCACATCGCCTGGCTCATGACGTCACCTTATAGCCTGCCAATGAAAACCAAAGTGGCTAATTTCCCCAAGCCATAGCCCGCACTTTTCGCCAGCTTGATGCTTTTAGATAAAACACCGGGGCTTCTTCTGGTTGCGGTTCTTTTACTTCGCTTGGGCGATGCTTTTCTAGCAATGTTCCTAATGATCATTTCCATCGTGTTTTCTCCTTAAAGAAATCATGATGAATCCAGTTAATCTAAATTTGGAGGAAATGATTCGTCAGAAATCGCTGATTTATTCAAAGAGAATTCTTACCAATGGAAGAGATTCTTACTTTTTTAATTGAGTGAGCAGGTGCCGTAAGTTATTGTGATCAATCTCGTGCATCAAGTGCAATAACTCCCCTATCTCTCCTCGTGGGAATCCTTCTCTTGCAAACCATGACAAATAATTGGCGGGTAAATCACAAAGCAATTGTCCGGCATGCTTACCAAAAGGCATTTTCATACTGATCAATTTTTCCAAGGATTCGGGAGTCATAACCCTGATATTAAAACAGGATAGTGATCAGCAATTTATTCCAGTCTTGAATACAATGGATTCATGTTAACCAAACTCACCACCATCCCTTTGTTTCCTCTTGGCCAGACACTTTACCCCTCTGGCGCACTTGATTTAAAGATTTTTGAAGTTCGCTATTTGGACATGGTCAAAGACTGTATTGCCAATTCAACTACTTTTGGTATTGTTACCTTGGATGAGGGCAAAGAGGTGGCGGACCCCGCCGACAAGCCCAGTGTATTTTTTCCAACAGGCACTTTGGTAGACATCACCTATTTTGATGCTCCCCAACCCTCCCTATTTTTCATCAAGTGCCGTGGCACGAAACGCTTTAAAGTGCATCAGAGTCAAAAAGAGAAAAATGGTTTATGGGTGGGCAATGTTGAATTTTTATCAGACGATACCAACCACCCGATTCAAGATGAACACCAAAAGTTAGCAGATAATCTCGGCGCCATCATTGCATCACTGCAGAAAAAAGGTGTGCGTGAAGACCAAATGCCTTTTAGTCAACCCTATGATTTAGAGCAATGTGGGTGGGTTGCCAATCGCTGGTGCGAAATCCTACCGCTAACACCAGCACAAAAGCATCATCTATTGAGCATTGATAACGCTCGAATTCGTCTTGATTTGGTCAAAGAGTTGATCGAAGAGATGACTGGTCAAAGTCAGTCTTAGTTTTTCTATATTTACTTGCTGTCCTCATTAAGAAACGAAGACCGATGATTCCTGTTTTAAATGATCAAGAGTTATTAACTCTGGCTTCACAACAAGATGAGCAGCAGTGTTCACATTGCGCTTCTCATGATTTCTCTTGCTGGGAAACAATTCTTAGCACCTTTGATCGCGATGGCTTGAAGACTGTGGGAACGCTTAAAGATCCTGATGCAGAAGAAATTTGGGATGAATACCATCCCAATGGCACCACCATTTGGTCCAATAACGCCCCGATCGCGGTCAAATTTCATCCATACAATCGTTGCACAGTGCATCAATGCCCTGAATGTTCGACCGTTTATTTGCGTTACACCGAATATGGTGGCTATTACGTTGATGAAAGAATTCGGGTGGTCAAGCCTGAGTTGATTGTGCTCACTTGATTACTTGGTTAATCACTTAATTGCTTGGTTAACGACTCAACTGCTTGCCCATTGAACTATTCAGTGGGCACACTGCTCAAGCCTGCTGCTTTTCTGAGCTTGTCGCACAAAGGGTTCAAAGATCCATCCTCTTCAAAGATGTTGAATGCTCGACAAGGGCTTGGTCGTTGATCGTAAATGGTGCAACGGTAACCTTGTTCTGCATCATGACTCAAGGCCACACAACCCTGCTTCCCAGTTTCCGTACCCCGCATACAAGCCAAGTGAGGCGTTAACTGAACCGTGAGTTCAGGAGGTACTTTGATCGTTGAGTCATTCTCTTGCTCTGAAGCAATTTCGCCATGATAAAAAGAGACCCTCAATTTTTGGCAGCATTGACCGCATTCAAAACAAGGGTTGGATGTATCGGTGCTCATGATTCATTCTATCAAGACACCAAAGGTAATTGATCCCAATGACTGGTGTACTTAGGTGAAACATTCTCCGACTTCATTTTCCAGGCTTGGTCAGTCCCTGTCGCAGCGACTCGCAAGGCTTGAGCTCCATAACGTGTGTTGATTGAATCGAGGGTTTTCATGAGGCGCACAGACTTGCCTTTGGCCAAATGATCTTCAAATAATGAAGATTGCACCAGCGGTTTATCAGTCATCAAACCCAGCATCACCCCAGCTTTTTTGTACCTGAAGCCTTTTTGATAAATTTCTTTCAGCCCCTTGATGGCCATTTCAGTCAACACCAAGGTGTCATCGGTCGGGTGCGCCAAAGGTATTTGAATACTTTGACTGTACTGAGCTTCGTTTCTCATGAACACATTGGTTTGAATGAACACACTGATTGAACTGGTCAATGATGTCTGCTCTCTTAATTTTTCAGCGGCTCTGGCTGTGTGTGTGGCCACTGATTCAGCCAGCTCTTCCAAGCTGAGTACTAATTTGCCAAAACTTCTAGAAGCAATGATTTGTTGCTTGGGTGGCGCCACCTCTTCCAGAGCCAAACAAGATAGTCCACGCAATTCGTAACAAAGTCTTTCGATCACCACCCCAAATTGCAAACGCATCATTTGCGGAGATACCTGCACCAGATCAAGCACTGTGTGCATGCCCATGCCTTCTAAACGCTTGGCAATTTTTCTACCAATACCCCAGACTTCAGCAGCCGATACTTCGCTCATCCATTGATAAAGATCTTGTTTGGGCATATTGCTTAAATCACAAACGCCATTGAATGATGGATTCTTTTTGGCCAAGTGATTGGCAAACTTGGCCAAAGTTTTGCTGGGTGCAATGCCCACACAAACAGGCAGCCCCGTCCACTGCTTGATGCGCTGCTTGATCTCAGAACCCAAATGCGTGGGAGACTCATGTGCATTTAAAACAGATTCGATTTGTAGAAAGCTTTCGTCAACGCTGTAGACCTCTAGCTTGGGCGTGAACTGTCGCAGTATCTCGACCACGCGCTGACTCATGTCGTGGTAAAGGGTGTAATTAGATGAACACGCCAAGATGCCATGCTGCTTGGCCAAGTCTTTCATCTGAAACCAAGGAGTCCCCATTTTGACACCCAAGGCTTTGACTTCAGCGCTGCGCGCCACCGCGCAGCCATCATTGTTCGACAGCACCACCATCGGTGTTTTTTCTAACTGCGGGGCAAAGACTCTTTCGCAAGACACATAAAAATTATTCACATCCACCAAAGCAAACAGCGGTGCATGGGTGGAGTTTTGATTGGAGGAGCTCATGATCAGACCCGAGACGAATGACTTGAATAACGTCTGACCACTCCAATCACCACACCCCAGATTTGTAACTCATGTCCTTCGCTGAATGTGATGTTGGGGTAGTCGGGGTTTTCTGGGCGTAATTCAACCAGCCCTTTGTATTTGTACAAGCGCTTGATCGTGTATTCGCCATTGACTACTGCCACCACAATGTCTTTGTGTTTAGGCTTTAAGGCTCGATCAACGACCACCTTATCGCCATGATGGATGCCAGCCACAATCATTGATTCACCTCTCACAGTAAACATGAAAGTGGCTGGCTTATTCTGTATCAGATAGCTATTCAGATCCAAACCATCAGCCGCATAATCAGCCGCAGGACTCGGAAATCCTGCCGATAATGGGTGCATGATGAGTGGCGTCTCATTGACCGATAAATCACCAGACAAGCCTTGAGGCACTTGGCTCAAGCTGGTTTGATGAAGAAGTTGATTGGTCGATTGAGTCATAGCAGTACTGTATATATATACAGTATATATGAATTAAGTCGAATTCAGCAAATTTGTTATTCCAACATTAAGATAGATGCCATCATGTTGGGGAAAATTCGTCAAAAACTACTTGCCAATACCTTCCCGAAAGAAGTTTCGGTAACAGAACTGGTCTGCCCTATTTGTGACCGCCCCATTCCGAATGCCCAGAAAGATGCGCATCACTTTGTTCCAAAATCAAAGGGCGGTAAAGCAACGGAGTATTTGCATCGGATTTGCCACAGGCAAATCCATGCTTTATTCACAGAAACACAATTGGCTAGGGAGTTGAACACGGCCGAAGCCATCAAAGAAAAAGCTGAAATGCAAAAGTTCATTGCCTGGGTGCAATCCAAGCCCAATGATTTTTACCAGCGAAGCTCAAAGAGCCATCAATTGAAAAATGCTAACGCAGCAAAATAGTCTTTTATCCAGTATTTCTTAATCCTGCGGAAATGCCGTTGATACTCAAATGAATACCCAATCTTGTTCGATCATCCTGCTGCCCACTTCTCCAGCGACGAATCAATTCAATTTGCAAATGATTCAAAGGATCAATGTAAGGGAAACGGTGTTTGATTGAACGCGCCAAACTTGGATTTTGACTCAAGCGGTGCTTCTCTTGGGTGATGATTTCGAGGGCCTGCGTGGTCCGATCCCACTCTTGCTCAATGGCTTCGCTAATTTTCTTACCTGAACGCCAATCTGGATTCAAAGTCATATAACGCTTAGCAATGCTCATATCTGCCTTGGCCATGACCATATCCATATTTGATAGCAAGGCTTTGAAAAATGGCCACTCAGCATACATTTTTCTCAATAATTGACGATTTTTAGTTTTATTGCTTGATAAAAAATCTTCAATGGCGCTACCAAAACCATACCAAGCTGGCAGCATGATTCGACTTTGACCCCAAGAAAAACTCCAAGGTATTGCACGCAAATCCTCAATGCGTCGACTGCCAGTTCTAGAGGCTGGACGAGAACCTAAATTTAAATGGGCAATCTCACTGATAGGCGTGATTGCAAAGAAATTATCTGCAAACGACTTATCTTCATACACAAGCTTTTTATAAGCTTGGTTGCTGGAGCTTGAGAGCTTTTGCGCCACCAACTTAAACTCCTCCGGAATTTTCTGCTTACTCTTGATAAGAGTTGCCTCCAAGGTCGCCGAAAACAAAGTTTCTAAGTTACGTCTGGCCATATCTTGATGAGAGTATTTGCTTGCAATCACCTCACCTTGTTCTGTTAATCGAATTTGCCCATCGACCGAGCCAGGCGCCTGAGACAAAATGGCCTCATAACTAGGTCCACCGCCACGGCCCACAGTACCGCCTCTGCCATGGAACAAACGCAACTTGATGCCGTGATATTGCTTGAATAAGCGCACCAATTCTTCTGTCGCCTGATAGAGCGACCAGTTGCTGGTGAGGTAACCGCCATCTTTATTACTGTCTGAGTAACCAAGCATGATTTCTTGGGTATGACCGCTGCGCATGATCAAATCTGCAATATGTGGCAAAGCATAAAATTCCTTCATGATTTGAGCGGCCTGCTGTAAATCATGAATGGTTTCAAACAAAGGCACAGGTATCAATGCAAGGCGACCTTTGTCTATGGAGCCTTCTAATAAGCTGGCTTCTTTCTGCAATACCAATAGCTCCAGTAAATCACTGACTGATTCGGTATGGCTGATGATGTGTTGGCGAATGGCATCACGACCGTAGGATTCAATGATATTTTTTGCTGCAGTAAAAACATCTAATTCAGTTTGAGTTGAAGCACTGTAGTTAAAAGTGGGAACTCTCAAAGGTCTTGGGTCTGCCAGAACCTTCAGCAAACATTCACGCTTTCTTAATTCCGTTAATTCTTTGTAGTTCTTTTCAATGCCCGCCTTTTGAAGCAACTCGGCAATGGCGTTTTCATGTTTATCTGAGCTTTGTCTTAAGTCTAAAGTGGCCAAGTGAAAGCCAAATACCGTTGCTACGCGTATCAATGTTTTTAAACGTAAATGAACGATAAGATCGCCATGGTTTTCCAATAAAGAATGCTTGATGATCAATAAATCATCAATGAACATCTTGATATCTTTATAAGGCTCACCTTGTCCCAACTTGGTTGCAGACCTGAACTCGGCATTGCTGTGATTGGATAAGTTCGACATGGTCGCCATGAGTCTGCGGTAGATACCAATCAAGGCACGCCTATAGGGCTCATCTGTTCGGTGCTCCTGATGATCGCCTGATTCGTCAGCCAATTTAGTCAACTCTTTACTCACATTGACCAAGCGAGTCGACATTGATAGTTCTTTGCCCAGTAACTCAAGCTCATTCAAGTAGTATTTAAAAATAACTTGGCTTTGTCTTTGAAGTGCATACGCCATGGTTTGATCGGTCACAAATGGATTGCCATCTCGATCACCACCGATCCAATGCCCCATTTGTAAAACAGGGGGGATTTGATCAGCTTTTAATAAATCTTCAATGCCCTCATACAAATGTGGCACAGCCGTCAATAAAGTACGTGGGTAATATGACAGCACATTATCAATTTCGTTTTGTACCGTCAGGGTTGAAAAGCGCAACAACCTTGTTTGCCACAATTGCGAGACTTTGGCACGCAAGAGTTTTTCATTACCAGATAAATCTCGTGGATGACTCAAGACCTCTCTGTGAGCCAATAATTCGAGAATATCTCGCTCAGCATCAAGCAGACTTGCACGCTGCACCTCGGTAGGATGGGCGGTCAAAACTGGTGATATATGAAAGTCCTGTATTGCTAAACCAATTTCTTTGAGTGATAGACCTTGCTTTTTAAGCAAGGCAAAACTTTTTTCCAAAGAGCCGTCTTGACCTTTCAAGCCAATGTAACCTTCTTGCTCACGAAGTCTGCGACGACGCATGCGATGAAGGTCTTCGGCAATGTTTGATAGGTGTGAAAAGTAGCTAAACGCCCTGATAACTGAAACAGCGTCATCAGACTTAAGTTTTTTTAGGTATTTTTCTAATTTTTTACCAGCAGCCTCATTGGCATCGCGGCGATAGGCAACGCTGAGGCGACGGACAAACTCAACTCGTTCAAACGAGTCTCGGCCTTCTTGCAGGCGAATCGTATCACCTAAAATTCGACCCAATAGTCGAATATCGTCAATCAGTGGCTGGTCTTTACTATCCAAATTAATAACAGGTGCATTGCTACAAGAAAAACCTCGCTTAAACACCCGCCCCTTTATTTAAAGTCATATGGCGATGATACATTGACAAAAATTCGTCATTTAAAAACGCCAAAAACCTGTTCTAGGGAAATAAAGCTCGCGGTATTTCTGCTCTTGCTTGAGGGATGTGACCAAGAAGCGCACGATCTCATCGTGCTTGGCAGAACAATCAAGTTTGCGTTGTGTGATGCGCTCCTTGGCAGCGGCAACAACGGCAATATCTAAATCAAAAGCCCTATTATCTAAACCGGTTTGAGCTCCTAAACAAATCTGAAAGTCACTCATGGTGTCAATTCTTTGGGTGATTTGTTGCGGGGTCAAAGAGGCGCAGCCACTGAGCAATGCCAATGCCAGCACTACAAAGTGTTTACCGAATCGGTGGATTGAGAATTGTTTGCCCATATTCATACTTTAGCAAATATTGAACCTTTTATCATTTGATTGTTTCATCAATGATTAGAGAGTCAAGCCACCTGCTTTCAGTGGGGAGTGCTCTGCCAGTTCATCAATGTAGTTTTCAATGCCATGGCTCTCTCGGATTAAAAAACGCTCAACAGCCTTAGAGAACTCAGGGTCTTTAAGCCAATGGGCTGATTGCATTTTGACCGGCATGAATCCTCTGGCCATTTTGTGCTGGCCCTGAGCACCACCCTCAAAAACATCAATGCCCTGACTGATGCAGTATTCGATTGCTTGGTAATAGGCTGTTTCAAAATGCAGGCAAGGCACATACTCCAAAGCGCCCCAATACCGACCATAAGCAGTTTTAATGGCCCCCGAACGATCGACGAAGAGCAAGGATGCTGCGATTGCCTGTTCATTTCTGTGAGCCAAAATCAAATGAAGGTTTTCTGGCATGCTTTGGCCGAGCATCTGAAAGAATGATTCACTTAAGTATGGTGATGAGCGATGTTCATAGTAAGTATTGGCATAACAGCGGTAAAAGAATGTCCAATCCTCTTGGGTAGCACTTGGGCCATCAATATGACGGAACGATATTCCTGCGCTTTGTACCTGAGCTCGTTCTTGTCGAATGTTTTTACGGCGCTTCATATTGAGCTGACTTAAAAAGTCGTCCATGTTTTGGTAAGCATGGTTTTTCCAATGAAACTGAACGGCGTCTCTGGTCATGAATCCTTGTTTCAGCAAAAGCTCTTGGGTCTCTTGTTCAGCAAACAGAATGTGCGCAGATGAAATATCGTTTTGTATCAATAGTTGCTTTAATTGCTCTATCAACTGAATGCGTATTGCATCCGCATCATCACTCTCGCCCACCAATAGACGTGCCCCTCTGACTGGCGTGAAGGGAACGGCACAAAGTGCTTTGGGGTAATACGACAGACCATGTTGTTGATAGGCTTCAGCCCAAGACCAGTCAAAGACATATTCACCATAAGAATGGGTTTTTAAATACAGTGGCATCAAGCCAATGGGATTTTTATCGCGAGAGTCATAAATGGCCAGGTGCGCAACTTGCCAACCGGTGTTGCCGCCAACGCAAGCGCAATCCTCTAAGGCACTTAAAAACTCATGGCGCAAAAAGGGAGTGGCGTCTTTCCCCAAAAGATGATTCCAGCCATCTTTTGAGACCATGTGAATGCTATTGAGAATCCGACATTCAAAGCTATTGTTTGCAGACACTTTTATTTGCCGTGATTTCTGATGAGTTAAAACAGAATTTGATTGTAATTTAAGCTCAAATAATTTTTTTAATGCTTTAATTACCCTTTATCCCAAAAAAAATCATGAAACCAATTATCACCATCGATTTTGTTTCCGACATTGCCTGCCCTTGGTGCGCTGTTGGTTTTGGCAATTTATCCCAGGCGATGAGCCAGCTAGAGATGGTGGTGGACTTTAAAGTTCACTTCCGTACTTTTCAGCTCAACCCTCACATGCCTCTTGGTGGCCAAGATGCCATGGAGCATTTGACTCAAAAATATGGTTTGAGCCTAGAACAAGTTAAAACAAATCAAGCTCAAATTAGGGCCAGAGCTCTTGAGGCGGGGTTTGAGTTTCATCCTGATGGTCGTAAACGTGTTTACAACACCTTCAACAGTCATCGCTTGTTGTATTGGGCAGCGAATGAAGGTGATCTTGAAAAGCAAGCGGCTCTTAAAAAAGAATTGCTCAATACCTATTTCTGTTTGGCTGTGAGCCTTGATGATGAGAAGAATATCTTAGATGCGGTGGTTCGAGCAGGATTAGATAAAGTCAGGGCTCGCGAAATATTGATCAGCGACGAGTTCGCCAAAGAGGTTAAAACTGAAGAAGAGTTTTATAAGAACATGGGCATAAAGTCAGTACCATCCTTGATTCTTAATGAAGAATATCTTCTTCAAGGCGCCCAAGAGCCTGAGTCACTGATCAGTGCTTTTGAGCAACTGATCTTGTAACTGCACATCAGAATTTAGGAAATTCACTTTCCTCTTCAACTTTGGTGAATTCCAACTTTGTTGGTGTCAAAAATAATTGGTACACGCAATAAGCTTTGATAGCTATTTGAATCAATACAAGCAACATCATGCCGACACTACTGCTGTGCATTAAGAACAACACACTCAAAGGCAAGAAGATAGCAGCCGCATAGGCCAAGAATAGAAATCTGGCCAGGTTACTTGCACCAGAAATTTTCCAAATCAGAAATAAGTAAAAAGCTGCCTGAATCAATGGGCCACTAAGAACATTTTCAGCAAATGATGGTGAACTATAAGCAAAGTAAGCAATGGGTAATAGCTGCAATACCAAATCAATCAAGAGTAATTGGCTAATTTGTTTTAGTTTCATTTTTGTACTATCAAATGGTAAGTGAATAGATCTAATGCAAATCTTTAGGATTCGTAGTTTAGCCTGAGTCTGCTTTGAGGGGTGTATTTGAGATAACTGGAGGCGGAACCCAGAATCGAACTGGGGTACACGGCTTTGCAGGCCGCTGCATAACCACTCTGCCATCCCGCCGGGGATGAAACTGCTAATTAAAAAGGGAAGCTGGTTAAGCTTCCCTCGTAATTTGGAGCGGGATAAGAGGCTCGAACTCTCGACCTATACCTTGGCAAGGTATCGCTCTACCAACTGAGCTAATCCCGCATAACAACAAGACCGTCACTTTACCATAATTTCAGCTTGTGTCAAATAAATGGGCTTTTTAGCCGTCTTGGCGAATAGGTATTACTGTGGGGAAAGTCTTTGTTTTTACTGACTTTTATGACTCAAGGGTCAGAGGTTCGCTTTGGCCTTGATCATCGGCCAGGCTTTTTGGAGGTAATAGAACATCGACCAAACTGTGAGTGCTGCCGCAATCCAAATGAGGGGTTTACCAATCGTTTTGGTGTGGAAAAGATTGAACAATCTGTCGTTGTAAAGCAAAAATGGAATCGCGATCAGTTGAGCGGCTGTTTTGAGCTTACCCACAAAATGAACAGCCACACTCTTTGATGCGCCAATTTGCGCCATCCACTCTCTGAGAGCTGAGATTGTGATCTCACGACCAATGATGACCAAAGCAACCCAAACCTCGACACGATCAAAGTTCAGTAACACCAATAATGCAGCTGCCACCATGAGTTTGTCAGCGACTGGGTCTAAGAATGCACCAAAAGCAGATACCTGCCCCCACTTACGAGCCAAGTAACCATCTAACCAATCTGTGATGGCTGCACCAACGAAGAAAATCGTGGCCCAAAGATTTTTCTCATCGATATCCAATAAAGATGCAGGCAAGTAAAAAATACCAACCACCAAAGGGATGGTCGCAACGCGTAACCAAGTGAGGAAGATTGGTAAATTAAAGGGCATGCCGCAAGGATAAAGGGTATTGCTAAATAATAGAAGTTCTAAAGACTTGTTTATGGGTGTTATTTTTTAATGCAATTGCTTATAAATGATCTCAGCCAAAGCTTTTGAAATACCCTCCACTTGCTGCAGCTCTTCAATGGTGGCGCTGGTGACACCCTTTAAACCACCAAATCGAGCCAAGAGTTTCTGACGCCTCTTGGCTCCGATGCCTTCGATTTCCTCGAGGCGCGAGACGTTTCTGGCTTTCTGCCTCTTGGCTCTCATGCCAGTGATGGCAAAGCGATGAGCCTCATCCCTGATTTGGGCTGTGAGCAGGAGTGCTGGACTTTCTAAACCAAGGGTCATGGGCTCACGCTGATCAGCGAATATGAGGGTCTCTAAACCAACTTTTCTGCCCTCGCCTTTGGCAATGCCCACAATCATATGGATATCCAAACCTAATTCATCAAAGACTTCCTTGGCCATACTGACCTGGCCTTTACCGCCATCGACCAAAACAATGTGAGGTTGTTTCTCAGGTGGGATTTCTTGGAAGTTGGCATAACGCCTGTGAAGCACTTGACGCATGGCAGCGTAGTCATCACCAGGAATGATGTCGTTGATATTGAAGCGGCGGTACTCACCACTTTGCATGTCGTGCTTTTGATAAACCACACAACTGGCTTGCGTGGCTTCACCCGAGGTGTGACTGATATCAAAGCATTCAATGCGCAGATCTTCTGCATTTTCAAGATCAAGATTGAGTACCTCGATCAATGATCGCGTTCTGGCTTCTTGCCCGCCCGCCTCTGTGAGGCGCTTGGTCAGAGCCAGCTCGGCATTGTTTTGCGCCATGATCAACCAATGCTTGCGTTGACCTTGAGGTTGCCTGAGGATTTGCACCTTTTTATTGGCTTTGGCATTTAAGAGTTCTTGTAACTCATCATTTTCTGGAGAGTCACTGAAGTCTTGAATGACCATGACTTTCGGGATGAGCTTGAGAGATTCAGCATCATCACTCAAATAGTGTTGGGTGATGAATGCTTGCATCACCTCATCGCTGTTGGGCATGGCATCTTCTTTGAAGCGGCCCATCTTGGGGAAGTAAGCTCGATCACCCAGATGACGGCCGCCGCGCACCATGGCCAAATTAATACAAGCCAATCCACCCTTCATCGCAATGGCCAAGATATCAACATCACCCTCACCATCAGCAACCGTGTCCATGGATTGTTGTTGTAGCACTTGTGATAAATCCGCGATGCGGTCACGCATCATGGCAGCTTGTTCAAACTGCATGTTGTCACTATAGGACTGCATCGCCTGCTCGAACTCAGCCATAACGCTGGCGTGATCACCTTCTAAGAACTGAACTGCCTTATGGATATCTTGTGCATAGTTTTGTTCGGTGATTCTACCCACGCAAGGCGCACTGCAACGATGAATCTGATGCAATAAACAAGGCCTGCTTCTATTTTTAAAAATGGTGTCTTCACAGGTTCTTATCTGAAACACTTTTTGCAGAATTTGAATGCTGTTTCTGACTGCCCATGAATTCGGAAATGGTCCGTAGTATTGATGTCGTTTATCCACCCTGCCACGGTAGTAGGCCAAACGTGGATACTGATGACCAGAGAGCATCACATATGGGTAAGACTTATCATCTCTGAATAAGATGTTGAATGGCGGCGATAGTTCTTTGATGAGGTTGTTTTCTAGAATCAAAGCCTCGGTTTCTGTGCGAGTGACCGTGGTCTCTAAAGAACGAATGCGAGTGACCATGCGCTCGATGCGCGGTGATGATAAATTGCGCTGAAAATAACTATTAACGCGTTTTTTTAAGTCTTTGGCCTTACCAACGTATAAGATTTGTCCTGCTTCATCGAAAAAGCGATACACACCTGGCAAACCAGGTAATTTTTTAACATCATTTAAGAGGGATTCAGGGGTCTCATTCGACATGCGTTGGGATATCTTTTGTCAAATCGTCGATAACTATGGTGATGCCGGTGTTTGCTGGCGTCTGGCCAGGGCCTTGTCACGATTATCGTCCTCATCTGTTAATAATGTTGAATGTGATGATAGTCGTATTCGTTTATTTTGCGATGATTTAAATGTTTTAAATGTGATTGCCCATGGCGACGCTGTGCGCCATGGTGCCAGCTTGGGTATCGAGGTCTTACCATGGTCTGGGGCAGAGTCACCCGCTGTCTTGGCATCTGTGGGTGATGTGGTGATCGAGGCATTCGCCTGTCATTTGCCAACGCCCTATGTTGAAGCAATGGTTCAAAAAACGTCTCAGAAGGCTTCTTCCAGGCAGCCGATTTGGATTAATCTTGAATACCTCACGGCAGAGGCTTGGGCAGATGAGATGCATTTGATGCCCTCGCCGCAAAACAATGGTCTGAACAAGTATTTTTATTTCCCGGGCTTCACACCCAAAACAGGTGGTGTGCTCTTAGGTGATTGGTACGAAGTTACTTCTAGTAAAGAGACAGCACCGCCCAACTCTTTATCTTTGGTGCTCCAATCATGTCGCCCCGCCTCTAAAAAAATATCTGTTTTCAATTACAAGCAAGCGCCTCTGGATGCCTGGCTTGATTCAGTGAATCAAACTGCTTTGGCGCATGGCGAGATGGTGGATGTGTTTTTGTGTGCCGAACAAAATGTGTCTACCGAAACTCAAAAAGCATTCTCTTTGGCGGATTCAGCAGTGAAGTTAATTCAACTGCCCTTCATTCCCCAAGAAGATTACGATTATTTGCTGTCTGTTTGCGACATTAACCTGGTTCGCGGGGAAGATTCTTTTGTGCGGGCCCAGTGGGCAGGCAAACCATTCATTTGGGACATCTATCCGCAGTCGGATTTAGCGCATGAAGTGAAGTTAAATGCCTTTTTAGAACGGTATTTTGAGGCTTCATCTGCTGAACTGAGGTCTACAGGCCTGGCGGCCATGAAATGGGGCCCCGCTTCTGATTGGTGGCCTCATTTAAATGCCTGGACCAGTCATTCTGAGGCTTGGAGACACAAGTTAGCGAGTCTTGGGCATTTAGAGGGTAAAATTCTAGACTTTGTGAAATCTCAGGAAATATCGCGATGAAAATTGCTCAAGAACTCCGCGTAGGTAACGTTGTAATGTTGAATGGCCAACCTTTGGTGATTCAGAAATCAGAATACAGCCGTTCAGGTCGTAATGCTGCAGTGGTGAAGATGAAGTTCAAGAACTTGATCACTGAAGCACCTAACGAAGGCATTTTTAAAGCTGATGACAAATTTGAAGTTGTGATCTTAGAGCGCAAAGAGTGCACCTACTCATACTTCGCAGATCCAATGTATGCATTCATGGACACAGAGTTCAACCAGTACGAAGTTGAAAAAGACAACATGGGCGATGCTTTGAATTACTTGGAAGACGGCATGCCAGTTGAAGTTGTTTTCTACGAAGGCAAAGCTTTGTCTGTTGAATTGCCAACCATCGTGATTCGTGAAATCACCTACACAGAGCCAGCCGTTAAAGGCGATACAAGCTCAGGCCGTGTATTGAAGAACGCAAAAATTGCTACAGGCTTTGAGCTACAGGTTCCATTGTTCTGTGGCGAAGGCGACAAGATCGAGATCGATACACGCACTGGCGAATACCGCAGCCGCGCCAACTAATTAAATGTTGAGATCAAACTAAAACCACTCTTCGGAGTGGTTTTTTCTTTGGTGCACTTTGATTAATTTTTGAGCAAACAACCTAGCATCTTGAATCAATAAGGTTTAAGATGAATTCAATAGCAGTTATCAACATTTTCTGTGGATAACTCATTGAGAAGGGTTGGTTCTATGAGCCAAAAGAGTGCACCCAAACATCTCTACGTTGAGTACATGTATGGTTTTGTCTTCCATTACACCGATCAACCTTTGTTCCCCACTACTCCAGCATATACCCTGCTCAAAGTCATCAGTTCAGATGAAAAGAAATGGGAAGCCATTTATAAGAATATAGATGGTGATGAGGCGCGGTTTTGCTCAGATGGTGTGAGTATCAAAATGAAGAAAGCCAGCTCTTAAATACCAAGCCAAGACTTTTTTGCGCAGATTTACCTTTGTTTTTAAACAGTTAGTCAGTCACTTAATATTTTTATATATCAATAATAAGCAGAATGAATAATTTCTGTAAGTTTCACAATAGCTAGGGTTATGGCAAATACTTATAACTATATCTAGTGCTTCGTGGTAACTTATTGGAAGTTTAAAAGGAGCTTGATTAAGCCTAGTTATGAAGAAAATAGTCGACGTATTTAAAAGAAAAGACCGCAGCTTGGTTTGGACTTATGTGATCTCTCTAGATCGCAACCGCCTCACCTCAGGCATTGTTGAGTTTGAACATGAAGCTTTGCGCTTATCCGAATTAGAAGAGCGTGGCGGCGCAGAGTCATTAACTGCCAGAGTCAGACCAGCTTAAATTTTTAAGCAATCAATTTCAACTGCTTGAGCAGTTGTTTGGCTCTTTGGTAATCTGGGCTGGTCTGAAGTTCTGTCCAAGTCAGCGCTGCTGATGTAGGCATCAGTTTTTGAACCCTGGCACGTGACACTTGATAAGCCTTCTCATCGTAAGTGAGTTCATTGAGCAACTGATCAGCCAAATCTGGTCGATTGCAAATCAAGACTTGATCACACCCCGCTTGCAGTGCCAACTTGGCGCCTTTGACCACACTACCAGCCACTGAAGCACCTTCCATCGATAGGTCATCACTAAAGATAACGCCGGTGAACTTCAACTGTTTTCTTAAGATGTCTTGTAACCAAATCTTAGAAAAGCCCGCTGGATTTTTATCAACCTTTGGATAAATCACATGAGCTGGCATCACCGATGCCAAACCAAGGCCTAAGTATTCATAAGGCTTTGCGTCATCACTCATGATTTGCTTCAAAGAACGCTCATCCACCGGAATGGCCACATGAGAATCTGCCTCTGCAAAACCGTGTCCTGGGAAATGTTTGCCACAGTTGGCCATGCCCGCTAATTGCAAGCCATGATTGAGACTCTTGGCAAGCGTGGCTGCAATTTGAGGGTCGCGATGAAAAGCCCGATCACCAATCACACCGCTGCGACCAAAGTCCAAATCCAAGACAGGTGTGAAACTAAAATCCACGCCGCACGCTCTCAACTCAGACGCCAATACATAGCCAGCAGCTGTTGCAGCCTCCATGGCTTTTAATGCGTGCTCAGCCGTTGCCTTCTTACCAAGGTTGCCCCAAATATCACCCAACTTTTTCATGGCAGGCAAATGTGTAAAGCCATCTGATCTGCAGCGCTGCACACGACCGCCCTCATGATCAATGCTGATCATCACATCACTGCGAATCGCCTTGATGGCTTTGGTTAAAGCAGTTAACTGAGCTCTGTCTTGATAGTTTCGTCCAAATAAAATCACGCCACCCGTTTTAGGATGCGCAATGCGGCGAATATCTTCTTTATCAAGAGTTTTACCAAGAACATCAAGAACGATGGGGCCAGCATTGAATGAATTTAATTTGCTCATATAGTTTTAGATGAATGATTTGTTTATTTATTTAATAAATGAGTTAACCCAATAAATCTTTTGGATCAGTCACGCCTGTGACCACAGGGGTACCATAAATCACGACCACAAAAGCCATGGCCATATCAACTTCATCGGTGATGCTGACTTGGGCCGTGT
>ERZ1022724.24-NODE-24-length-39876-cov-27.609025_pt1 | contig 39876 bp, 43 predicted proteins | sample MGYA00521091_ERZ1022724 | MGnify/ENA primary metagenome ERZ1022724 (study PRJEB33162, sample SAMN09537610) | freshwater metagenome | isolation source: freshwater | place: Canada:Alberta | collected 2017-07 | study: EMG produced TPA metagenomics assembly of the... | reverse complement strand
TGACCACGGTTCACGCCTACACAGCGGACCAGAATCTCCAGGACGGTCCACACTCTGATCTTCGTCGCGCTAGAGCCGCAGCAATCAACATCGTTCCATCGTCAACAGGTGCTGCTAAGGCTATTGGGTTGGTTCTTCCGGAACTAAAGGGCAAGCTCGATGGTTATGCGCTGCGTGTACCAGTTCCAACTGGCTCAATCACAGACTTAACACTTCTTTCTAAGAAGAAGGTCTCTATCGACGAGATCAAGGCGGCCTACAAGAAGGCCGCTGATGGACCGCTGAAGGGAATCTTGAAATATACCGAGGACGAGATTGTGTCTTCTGACATCGTCACCGATCCACACTCATCGATTTTTGACGCGGGTCTAGTGAAGGTTATTGATCAGACAGTAAAGATCAGCTCTTGGTATGACAACGAGTGGGGCTACTCAAACCGTTTGGTAGATCTAACCGTGTTAGTTGCTAACAAGCTATAGAAACTTGAGAACACTTTCCGATCTCGGCGATCTAGCCGGCAAGCGCGTAATGCTGCGAGTTGACTTCAACGTCCCTCTCAGCAATGGTGTGATAGTCGACGATGGTCGGATTCGGGCGGCGCTTCCAACTATTCAGCATCTTCTTAATCTTGGGGCGAGCGTCTTAATCTGCTCACATTTAGGACGTCCTGAAGGCTCAATAAGACCAGAGTTCTCACTAGCACCGGTTGCAGTAAGGCTCGGTGAGCTGTTGAACCAGGAAGTGATCTTCGCAAGCGATTCGGTTGGGGATGTTGCCAACTCAGTGGCGAACTCACTGATACCTGGAAACGTCGCAGTACTTGAGAATCTGAGGTTCCACGATGCTGAAACTAGTAAGGATCCTGATACCAGGATGGCCTTCGCAATCAAACTAGCTGGATTGGCTGACGCTCTTGTAAGCGATGGATTCGGAGTAGTACATCGCAAGCACGCAAGCGTGTACGAACTGGCTTCCCTTCTTCCCTCTGCTGCTGGGCTACTGGTCGAAGCTGAAGTGAAGATACTTCAAGCACTGACCGCATCTGATTCAAGGCCATACACGGTAGTTTTGGGTGGATCAAAGGTTTCGGACAAGCTTGCGGTCATCGGTTCTTTGCTTCCAAAAATCGATAACTTGGTAGTTGGCGGTGGCATGCTCTTTACGTTTCTGGCTGCCAAAGGATACAAAGTCGCTTCTTCTCTATTGGAACCAGATCAAATTCCGATCGTAAAGCAGTACATGGAGCAAGCTCAGGCACTCGGCGTGAAAATAATCTTGCCAACTGACATCAGAATGGCTAGCAAGTTCGCCGCAGATGCAGAAATTGAGATCGCTCAATCAGATGCCCTAGAAACAACGAGCTTCGGTGAGTCAGGTATTGGTCTAGACATTGGGCCAGAATCTGAAGTGGTTTTTGCAAGCATTATTGAAGAGGCGAAAATTTGCTTCTGGAATGGCCCTATGGGAGTTTTCGAAATGGAAAGATTTGCATCCGGAACCCGGGCCGTCGCTTCAGCTCTCTCGCGCGTTAATGGTTTGAGCGTCGTAGGTGGAGGCGATTCCGCAGCAGCGGTTCGGGCGCTTGGCTTTTCTGATGGCGATTTTGGTCACATCTCCACTGGAGGCGGAGCTAGTCTTGAATACTTAGAGGGTAAGTCTCTACCGGGCCTGGAGGTTCTAAATTGAGTGATCGTAAACCGCTGATCGCGGGCAACTGGAAAATGAATCTTGACCACCAGCAGGCAATTGCTTTGGTTCAGAAGCTTGCATGGACACTCAAAGACGTAAATCACGACTACGACAAGGTAGAAGTCGCCGTTTTCCCACCTTTCACTGACCTTAGAAGCGTTCAAACACTTCTGGATGCCGACAAGCTTCATCTTGTCTTAGGAGCCCAAGATCTTTCAAAACATGAGTCTGGTGCATTCACTGGTGAGATTTCTGGTCAGTTTTTGAAGAAGCTCGATGTCAAGTACGTTCTGGTAGGTCATTCTGAGAGACGCACTCTGCATAACGAGGACGATGAGCTTGTTCAGGCCAAGGTTGCCGCTGCGTTTAAGAACAACTTGATCCCCGTTATCTGCGTTGGGGAAACTCTCGAGCAACTTGAGGAGCAAGGCGCCGCATCGGTCCCTATCAGCCAACTTCAAAAAGCCCTCGACGGACACAAAGAGCTAGGGGAGTTCGTTGTTGCATATGAACCGGTTTGGGCTATCGGAACCGGAAAGGTAGCAACATCAGAGCAGGCGGCCGAAGTGGCAAAGAAGCTTCGTGCGACTATTTCTGAGCTTGCTTCAGAGGAAGTAGCCCAAGCAACCCGGATCCTTTATGGCGGTTCGGTAAAGAGCGCGAATGTGGCTGGATTCTTGGCATCTGATGAAGTTGATGGGGTTTTAGTTGGCGGTGCCAGCCTAGATGTTGGCGAGTTTACAGGGATCTGTCGATTCCAGAAGCATGTCACCTTATAATTTACAAGTACCGAAAACAGAACAGGTAAATCATGGCCGCCATTCAAATCGCCCTCCAGGTGCTGCTTGCTATCACTAGCTTGCTGCTGATCCTGATGATTCTGCTACACAAAGGTCGTGGCGGTGGGCTTTCAGACATGTTTGGTGGAGGCGTAACCTCAAACGTTGCTTCTTCGGGTGTTGCTGAGCGCAACTTGAACCGCATCACTATCATCTTGGGATTGGTCTGGGTGTCCGCTGTAATCGGACTGGGACTTTTCACAAGATTTGGATTCTAGGGGTTAGCTTTTGGCAAACGGTGGTTCAGCAATCAGGGGTTCTCGCGTTGGCGCTGGCCCAATGGGCGAGCAGTACCGAGGATTCAAATCTGAAAGAGTCCAACGCAGCTACTACTGCATAAACGGTCACGTTCAAGAGCCGATGTTCGCAGCACACATCGACCCAAGTGAAATCCCGGACATGATTGATTGCCCCAACTGTGGCATGCCTGCAGGTCAGGATAAGAAAAATCCTCCTGAAACAGCTAAGCATGAGCCATACAAAACTCACCTCGCGTACGTGAAGGAACGTCGGACAGCCGACGAAGCAAAATCCCTACTTGATGAAGCGTTAACTTCTATCAGGGAAAGAAGAGTCAAGCTAGCTCAAGAAGCCACCAAGCAAGCAAAACTTGCCGCAGCCAAAGCCGCTGCCGCAAAGGTTGCCGCAGCAAAGGCCGCCGCTGCTAAGGCTGTAAAGCCGAAGCCAGTGAAGAAGACCGAGAAGCCAGTTGCAAAAAAGCCAGCTTCAAAGAAGTCCCCTGTAAAGCCAGTCGCGAAGACAAAGTCAAAGACGGCGCCCAAGGTAGCCCCAAAGACAAAAGCCGCAGCAAAAGTGACAAAGAAGAGTTCGAAACCTTTGGCAAAGTCAGCTCAGAAAGCAGTTGCGAAGAAAGCTACTAAGAAGTAATTCCCGAAGCTGCCGCTTTATCCATGTACCACTTGGTGAGATTTCTTCCTGCCACCAAGCCAGCTGGTAAAGGTTCTCCTGAGAAGACCCTAGAGACAGCGTTCGCCTTATCCTCGCCGGCGACCAAGAACCAGACTTCCTGTGCGCTGGATAAAGCCTTGTAACTTAACGAGATGCGTTGAGCTGGGGCCTTAGGTGAATCTGATTCTGCAATAACCCATCTACCAAATTCAGTTGGTTTCGAACCTGGAAAAAGCGACGCCACGTGGCCATCGGAGCCCATTCCTAGCAAAACCACATCAAAGTTAGGGGCTTCAGATTCGATCACGTCGGCAAAAGCTTCTGCAGCCTCGGCTAAATCACCATCCTCAGTTGATGGCATTGCGTGAATGTTCCCTGAAGGGAGCTGAACTTTCGAAAGTAGAGCATCCCATGCTTGCACGAAGTTTCGCTCTGAGCTGTTCGATTCAACAAATCGCTCGTCACCCCACCAGATAGAAAGCCTGGCCAAGTCAAGACCCTTTACTAGAGGAGCTAATTGGCTCAGAGTCTTGATGCCAACTGTTCCGCCGGTTAGCACCAGACTCACGTTTTGTTGAGTGTCGAGCAGAGCAGAGAGCTTACTTGCCAAATCTCTTGCAGCTGATTCCGCAACAGCATCCGCATTAGCCAGATCGCCAATTACGACCTTATTCACTTTTGTTCCTCAAGTAGGAGATCTAGCCCGGAAGTGATTACTTTCTCGAAGGCTAGGTCTGGGTCAAGTCTTCTAAGATCTTCGGCAAGGCAGTCTCTTAGGGAACGTACTGGCAGTGAAAGTTCTTTTGGTGGTTGGTTGGTTTGCGAAAGAACGGCGATGTTCGACTGATCACGAAGAATTTCTATCGAACTGCCATCACGAACCAGTCGAACCATATACACGGCCTTTACGCCAACTGAATCTGGGCGGTGCTCCATAACAACGCGGCATCCAAGCTGCTGCCTAAACCATGCACCCAGAAGCAGAACGCTTGGATTCTCCATGTCTCCTACTACCTCGACTGATTTGATCTCTTCATAGGGCGGCTGATCCAAAAGCGCCGCAAACTGTGCTCGCCATAGTGTCAATCTCGTCCAAGAGAAATCGCTATCTCCAGCGGCATAGGTTTGCGAGAGCCCCTTGAGAAACGCCTTTGGGTCAGACTGACTGAGCGCGTCAGTGATTCGCCGGGTGGCAATTTTTCCAATAGGGGATTCTGATACCTTCTCAGGAGCTGCGTTTGGCCACCAAGCTACGACCGGAGCATCGGGCAGCAAAAGCCCTGTGACAAGCGATTGAGGGTAGCTAGCCGCCTCACCAACCGGTCTGAGAATAACCACTTCTGATGCTCCAGCATCGCCACCTACTCGTATTTCGGCATTCAGCTTAGGTTCGGCTCCCTCAGCTCGATCTATCAAAACAATGATGCGAGATGGGTGCTCTCTCGAAGCAGCGTTGGCAGCTGCAATTGCAGTTTCAGCATTTTCGGAATCTGTTTGAATCACCAAGGTTAGAACTCTGCCCAGGGCAACCGCCCCACCTTGTTCACGAATTTGGACCAGCGACTTTGAGATGTTGCTGACGGTTGTGTTGGGAAGATCAACGATCATGGGCGCCTCCAGCTTCTGCCATCGATTTCCATCATGGCATCTGCTGATTTTGGCCCCCAGGAACCAGGCAGGTAACTGGCTGGTTTTCCGTTTTCCGTCCAGAACTTTTCAATTGGATCCAGAATCATCCATGACAATTCAACTTCTTGATGCCTTGGGAAAAGTGGAGGATCGCCAAGTAGGACATCAAGAATCAATCTCTCATAAGCTTCGGGCGAATCCTCAGTGAAAGAGTGTCCGTACCCAAAATCCATAGTCACATCGCGCACCTGCATTCCAGGGCCTGGAACCTTTGATCCGAAGCGAATGGTGACTCCCTCGTCAGGCTGAACACGAATAACGATGGCATTAGGCCCAAGGGTTGAAGTCTGACGCTCGTTGAACAGTTGCTGTGGGGCATCCTTGAGGACAACGGCGATTTCTGTGACCCTCCGGCCAAGTCTCTTGCCTGCACGCAAGTAGAAAGGAACACCTTGCCAGCGGGGTGTATCTATATCGAGCCTCATTGCAGCAAAGGTCTCCGTGGTCGAAGAAGGGTCTATTCCCTCTTCCTCTAGATACCCTTCAACTTTTTCTCCGCCTTGCCATCCACCAAGATACTGACCTCTTGCTGTGTGTGAAGCAAGGTCAGCGGGGATCCTAACTGCGGACAACACCTTCTCTTTTTCAGCCCTGAGATCTGAGGCGTCAAAGGTGGCTGGCTCTTCCATTGCGGTTAGGGCAAGCAGCTGCAAAAGGTGGTTTTGAATCACATCTCGTGCCGCGCCGATGCCGTCATAGTATCCAGCTCTTCCACCAACTCCGATGTCTTCAGCCATGGTTATCTGAACGTGGTCAATGTAGTTGGCGTTCCAGATTGGCTCGTACAGCTGGTTGGCGAATCTAAGAGCAAGGATGTTTTGGACCGTTTCCTTACCAAGATAGTGATCGATTCGGAATACAGAGTCCGGAGGGAACACCGCCTCCACAACCTTGTTAAGTTCTCGGGCAGTTTGCAGATCAGACCCGAATGGCTTTTCAATAACTACCCTTCTGAAAGTGTCTGGCTTTGGATCGGCTAGTCCAGATCTGGAGAGTTGCTTGGTCACTTGGGGGAATGACTTCGGTGGAATCGATAGGTAGAAGGCGTGATTTCCATTTGTGCCTCGTGTTCTATCCAACTCGTCAATTGTTGCCTTTAACCTGTCGAAGGCCGAGTCATCGTCAAAATCTCCGGCCACAAATCTGATTCCATTGGCTAACTGCTTCCAGACATCCTCAGACCATGGTGTTCTGGCATACTCGCGCACCGAGTCATGCACAACCTTCTCGAAATCCTGATCCTTCCAGTCTCTTCTTGCGAATCCGACTAACCCGAAACCTGGAGGTAAGAGTCCACGATTGGCAAGATCGTACACTGCGGGAATTAGCTTCTTGCGAGCAAGATCACCGGTCACGCCAAACAAAACCAACCCAGATGGTCCAGCGATTCGATTTAGGCGATTGTCGTCAGGGTCCCTTAGGGGATTGGCATACTCGTGTGCTTCTGACATTTTTTAGCTAAGAGTACCTATCAAGTCTCTAATTCCCTGTTTAGGATTTGAAAGTCTAAGTACAAGGACTTTTGAGCCACCTGCGAATAAAACTTTAGCGTCACCGCTTGCCTGCGAATCAATTAGCTGGCGGTATCCAAAATCTCTACCGGGAATCACTAAGTCATCGCCATCGCCTGAAACAATCTGCAAGAACACACCTTGCTTAGGCCCACCCTTGTGATACTGGCCGGTTGAGTGTAGAAACCTAGGCCCCCATCCGAAAGTTGTTGGACGGTTCGCCCGATGTGCCAAAAGATCCCGCAATTTCTCTGCTTCGGTAAATTGTTCTCGGTTGAGGTAGCAATGAATCGAAAGGTAAGAATCTTCTGTCACAAAACTTACGAGCTGGGCTAGGCATTCACCAAGGTCAGATGAGTCAAGTTCAAAACCGAGGGCTGCAAAATCAATCCCTGATGCAGATTTAGAGTATTCAATTCCATCGGCGGGGGATTCAAGTAAAGCCCTAGCGGCGATCTTCGCAGATTCGACATCAGGTTGGTCAAATGGATTCACATCCAATAAGCGAGATGCGACCACCGTGGCCACCTCCCAAGCAAGCATGAGCTCACCCAATTCCCCTGAAACAGATAAATCAAAATTGGATTGATCGGCGTTTTCTGCAAGACCGATAAGGAGCAAGTCTTTAAAGGCCGCTCTGACTTCCACGCAGTTGCTTTCAAGAACGACCGGCAAAACACCGCGACCTTGCTTGCCAGTTGATTCAGCAATCAACTGCTCCACCCAATCTCCAAAACCGACAATTGAACTACCTGAGGGCACAAAGCCCAGTTTGTCCTTGAATGTTTGGCCGTTTGCTGTTCGAGCAATTGCCGCTCCAATAACTAGGCCAGGATTCTCTTGGTCGTCACGTGCCAAAACTTCGGTTGCCGCGATAGCACTATTTAGAATTGCCTCTGTGTCGCAACCGGCAAGCATTGTTGGGACAACACCGAACGCTGTAAGGCCTGAGTAGCGACCGCCAACAGTTGGGTCTGCAAGAAAAACCCGATAGCCATCGGCTTTGGCTTGCTTGTGCATGGGAGAGTCAGGATCTGTGACTATAAATATGCGAGCTGTCTTATCGATTCCTGCGATGTCGAAAGCTGCCTCGAAGCTTCTTTTCTGAGAATCTGTTTCAACTGTAGATCCGGACTTTGAAGACACAACAACTATGGTCTTGCCTAGATCTCCTGACAGTGCATCACGAATTTGGGAAGGGTCAGTTGAATCAAGCACCACTAGTTCTACCCCAGAAGTTTTAGCAATCACCTCGGGCGCAAGCGATGAGCCGCCCATGCCGCAAAGCACAACTCGAGTAAGTCCCAGTGCCGATAGATCTGCGTGAAGCTGCTTGAGCTCTGGTACCAGAGCCAGGCTGTTCTTCGCAGCATCTACCCATCCAAGTCGGATCGAAGATTCTGATTCAGCATCTTTGCCCCAAAGGGTGTGGTCCTTGGAGAAAATTCGAGAAGCAATTTTGTCCCTAACGAGTTGCGGCACATATTTAGCTACTGCTTCAGAAGTTGAACCTGAGTGTGAAACCTTTAAGGTCATTTAGATGAATCCAAGGCACTAGATACTGTGGCAACAAGTTCGTTCCAGGAAACGACGAACTTGTCGACACCTTCCTTTTCTAAAAGAGCTACGACTTCGTCATAGGAAATTCCCAATGCCTCAATGCTCGCAAGCACGTCTCGAGCTTGAGCGTACGATCCAGTTATCGTGTCGCCCTTGATTACTCCGTGATCGAATACGGCTTCCATAGTCTTTTCAGGCATTGTGTTGACAAGCTCTGGGGCAACTAGTTCTGTGACATAAAGAGTGTCAGGAAGAGCTGGGTCCTTGACGCCGGTAGATGCCATAAGCGGGCGTTGTTTGTTGGCGCCAGACGCTTCCAATTTTTGCCATGATTCGGTGCCGAATCTGTTTTCAAACACCTCATAAGCGAGACGGGCGTTAGCCAGTGCTGCTTTTGATTTCAGTGCGGTGGCTTGAGGTGTACCAATTACATCTAGGCGTTTGTCAATTTCGGAATCAACTCGAGAAACAAAAAAGGAAGCCACCGAATGAATCTTGGATAGGTCCTGGCCGTTTTGCTGAGCCAGTCTGATTCCTGATTGGAACGCTTCGATAACCTTTGCGTAGCGATCGAGCGAAAATATCAGGGTTACGTTAACCGATATGCCGGAACCAATTACCTGCGTTATTGCTGATAGCCCTGGGATGGTGGCAGGAATCTTGATCATCACGTTCTCACGTCCAACAGCTTCAAACAAGGATTTTGCTTGGATTACTGTCTTCTCTGTGTCCATGGCAAAGCCAGGCTCGACTTCAATGGAAACTCGACCGTCCACGCCGTTGGTCGCTTTGTAGACATCGGCAAACACATCACAGGCCGCGCGTACGTCATCTGTGGTGGCTTCAAAAATTGCATCATCGGCATTCGCGCCCCTTGCCGAAAGTTCTGCAAGTTGCTTCGCATAAGCAGCCCCCTTGGAAAACGCCCCGGCGAAAATAGTCGGATTGGTCGTGACTCCAGAAACAGCGCGCGATTCGATCAATGCTTTTAGTGAGCCTGACTCGATTCTTTCGCGTGATAGATCGTCAAGCCAGATACTAACTCCAGCTGCTCTTAACTCATGAAGCGGTGAACTCACTTTGCTCCTTCGAGAACGCTCTTTGCAGCCTGTATAACTGCTTCTGTAGTCATTCCAAACTTGGTAAAGAGCGTCTTGTAATCTGCAGAAGCTCCAAAATGCTCAATTGAAACACTCGCTCCAGATCCAACGTACTTAGACCAACCGAGCGCAAGTCCTGCCTCTACAGACACTCTTGCAGTAACGGAGCTAGGCAGCACTGAATCCTTATACTGCTTTGACTGCTCCTCAAACCATTCAAGGCATGGCGCGGAGACAACTCGAGTTGGAATTCCTTCTTTCTCAAGTTCAAGTCGTGCAGCAATCGCTAGCTGAACCTCTGAGCCAGTTGCGATAAGGATCATTCTTGGTGTACCCGTAGACGCCTCAGCGAGAACGTAAGCGCCATACTCTGCATTGCTTGCTGGGGAGTAGGTGACACCGGTTTCATCTGCGGTTTCCCGGTTGAAAACAGGGATGTTCTGTCTAGTCAGCGCGATACCTGCAGGACCTGAACGACGCTCCAGAATCTTCTTCCAGCTGTAGCTAACCTCATTGGCGTCAGCTGGTCGGACAATGTCAAGACCGGGTATGGCGCGAAGGGTAGCAAGCTGTTCAATCGGCTGGTGAGTTGGCCCATCTTCCCCAAGGGCGACCGAATCGTGAGTCCAGACAAAAATCGAAGGAACCTTCATAAGAGCAGCCAATCGAACAGCTGGCCTCATGTAATCACTGAAGATGAGGAAAGTACCTCCATAGGAGCGGGTCTTTCCATGCAAAGCGATACCATTCAAAATGGCACCCATCGCGTGTTCGCGAATTCCAAAGTGAAGAACGCGACCGTATTTGTCGCCGCTCCACTCGTGCGTTGAGTGCTCAGCAGGTACAAACGATTTAGCTCCAGCAATCGTTGTGTTATTTGATTCAGCTAGATCAGCCGAACCGCCCCAAAGCTCCGGCATGATTGAGGCAATTGCGTTCAGTACTTTTCCAGAAGCTGCTCTTGTTGAAACCTCTGTCCCTGGCTCAAAGTTCGGAAGCGATGCTACGAGTTCCTTAGGGGTGTCTCCTGCTTGCAGTCTGTCAAACAGCGCTTTCTGTGTCGGATTAGCTTTAGCCCAGGTATCGAATTCTTGCTGCCATTTGTCTAAAACAGGTTTGCTACGCTCACTAAGTGTTCGGGTGTACTGAATAACATCCGGTGAAACGTCGAAGTTCTTCGCTGGATCAAAGCCGAGAACCTGCTTTAGGGCAGCAAGTTCGTCCTTGCCTAAGGCGGAGCCGTGAATCTTTCCAGTGTTCTGTTTTCCAGGGGAAGGCCAACCAATAATTGTTCTGATGGTAATCAGCGATGGCTTAGTAGTCTCGGCCTTTGCCGCCTGGATTGCATCAAACAACTCAGCAACATCCTCGACATAAGAGCCTGTTTTCTTCCAGTCAACTGTTTGAACATGCCAACCGTAAGAGCGATAGCGATCTTCTAGGTTTTCAGTGAAGGCGATGTTCACATCGTCTTCGATGGAGATTTGGTTGGAGTCGTACAGCACAATCAAATTACCCAGCTTTTGATGACCGGCAAGCGAAGAGGCTTCTGAAGTAACACCCTCTTGCATGTCACCATCGCCTGCTATGCAGTAGATGTGGTGATCGAATACGCTTTTGCCTTCACTGGCGCTTGGATCAAAGAGTCCTCGTTCAAACCTGGCCGAGTAGGCAAACCCAACTGCGGAGGCCAAACCTTGACCCAGCGGACCAGTAGTTATTTCAACACCTTTGGTGTGTCCATACTCAGGGTGGCCGGGGGTAAGGGAGTCCCAGGTACGAAGCGCTTTAATGTCCTCAAGCTCAAGTCCAAAGCCTGCCATGTACAGCTGGTTGTAGAGAGTCAGGGATGAGTGACCGACACTAAGGATGAAACGGTCTCTGCCGACCCAATCAGGGTTTTTCGGGTCATGACGCATGACCTTCTGAAAGAGTAAATGAGCTACCGGGGCAAGGCTGATTGCAGTTCCGGGGTGGCCATTGCCAACATTTTCTACTGCATCAGCAGCCAGTACTCGGGCTGTGTTGACAGCTTTTTCGTCCAGTTCGGTCCAACTAAATTCGCTCACTGGCTCTAACATCCTTTTTCTAGTTCGAAAGATTGAAACTGGCGACGGTGCTCAGTTGGCTTGAATGCGCCGGGACCGTCAAAAACTGCTCAACTTACAACGCTTTGTACCACTTTACACTCAATGAACAAGGCTTCCTGGGCTCTGAATCACTGGAAAATCAGCTTAGACTTGGAGTAAATCATGACTACCAAGACCGCTGAATTCACTGCGCAACGCCCAAATTTCTGGCGTAAGGTAAGGGCTTACTTTGAGCTGACCAAGCCGCGGGTAATTGAATTGCTGCTGGTTTCTACCGTTCCGACAATGATTCTCGCCCAACGAGGCATACCTGATATCTGGTTAATGATCGCAACAGTTGTTGGAGGAGCCTTAAGCGCCGGAAGCGCAAACTCATTCAACTGCTTTATCGATGCCGACATCGACAAGATAATGGGAAGAACCAAGGGTAGGCCTCTAGTCACGGGCGAGCTAACAAAGAGAGAGGCTTTCGTCTTCGCCTGGGTCTTGGGTGTCATGTCTGTTGTCTGGCTGGCCGTATTGGTGAATGTTCTAGCTGCAGTCCTCTCACTGGCGGCAATCTTGTTCTACGTCTTTATCTACACCCTGTTGCTAAAGCGACGCACCCCACAAAACATCGTTTGGGGAGGAGCGGCTGGATCGATGCCGGTCCTAATTGGTTGGGCCGCCGTGACCAACGAGCTTGCTCCTGCAGCATGGGTTCTATTTCTGATCATCTTTTTGTGGACTCCACCGCACTACTGGCCACTGTCGCTTCGATACAAACAGGACTACACCGATGCAGGCGTACCGATGCTTCCCGTTGTTCGCAATAACAAGACAGTCGGAGTTCAGATTATTTTGTACGCTTGGGCGTTGGTAGCTTCAACGCTGCTACTTATCCCAGTTGCATCGATGGGGCTTATCTATGCGTTTACCGCGTTAGCAACTGGAGCCTGGTTTATTCTCGAGTCATACCGACTCTATAGGCAAGCTAGTGTGGGGGAGATTACGAACCCAATGCGCCTTTTTCACGGTTCGATTAGTTATCTCACGCTTTTATTTGTAGCAATCGCGATTGATCCGCTACTTTACTTTGATTTCTTCTAGACGAGCTAACGACTCATCTCTTTCGATACTGTGATCAAGCATTGGTTCTGGATAACCACCTTGCAAACCATCAACAAGTAGCCAGGGTTCATGAACTTCAGGACCGGGAATGTGTGAAAGTTCAGGAATGAACTTGCGTACGTAGTTTCCTTCAGGATCGAACTTGTATCCCTGCAGAATCGGATTAAAAACTCGGTAATAGGGGGACGCGTCTGTTCCACATCCTGCCGTCCATTGCCAACCATGCGAATTTGAAGCAGGGTCGAAATCTGTAAGGTTTTGCTCAAACCATTTTGCCCCCAGCTGCCATTCAAGATGAAGATCCTTCACGAGAAACGAAGCAACAATCATGCGTACTCGGTTATGCATCCATCCTGTTGCAAGCAGCTGTCGCATTCCCGCATCCACCATCGGAAAACCAGTTGTGCCTGTTTGCCATCGTTCTAGCTTCGCTTTAGCCTTAGCACCCGTGTCGTACCTCATGGCTTTGAATCTTGGCTCGTAGTAGTCATCAAGAGTATGAGGGTTTCGATAAAGCACGTCAGCGTAAAACTCTCTCCAGGCGATTTCCTTTCTGAAGACGGTATGGCCTTCAATATCAGAAAGCGGTGCAAGTAGCGTCCGTGGATGTATCTCGCCGTGAGCCAAGGCATGGGATAGATGAGAGGTACCTGAAAGATCAGGCCGATTTCGGTTTTCTGAATAGTCAATAATCGCGCGCGATTGAAACTTTCGGAAAGTCTCTAGAGCAAACGCCTCGCCCGCTTTCACCTTGAAAGAAGCTTGCTTTGTTGGCTTTGGGATTTTGGATTTTCCGGATCTTGCTTTGAATATGAAACCCTTTGAAAGCTTTGCAGGAGCCTGCCAACCGATTTGAAACCAGGCTTTATAGAACGGTGTGTAGACACGATACGCACTGCCGTCAGTGGGCTTTGCAACGGTTCCAGGTTTTACTGCGTAATAGGAGTCCTCGAGAACTAATTCGATTCCTGATCCTTTGAGTTTAGAAACTAAAGCGCGCTGCTCTGCAATTCCTTCTGGATCAAAACTTTCGGTCGCATGGATGAACTTCACCTTCGCACTCTTGGCGTACTCGACTAACCCGCTCATATCTGGACTATCTACGATTTCTAGGCAAGAACTCATCGACTCATCAAGCGCACTGAGTGATTCCGTTAACGAGTGCTGTCTAAGTCCACTCAAGCTCTGGTACTCCGCATCGTTCAACCAGAAAACAGGGATGACTGTTTTGTCCCCATCGGCAATCGATGCTTCAGCGCAAGAATTTAGAGCAAGGTTATCCTGCAGCCTTCGGTCGCGACGGAACCAAAAGATTCTCGCCACTTAGCGGGCTCCAACTCTTTGATACTTCGATCGGAGAGCAAGCAGCTGGAAAGTAAGAAGCGAGATAATCACAGCGGCACCAAGCATGTGGGCTCCAGCCATCAATGCAGGTACGCCAAGATTTGATTGCACAACGCCGAGGATTGCCTGAAGGATTGAATTGATCAGAAGTATTCCTAGCGCTCTTACAGCAGGGTTCTTGAGTCGGTTGGCAGAAAGGCTTCGCCACACCAGGGCAAGTGCAATTGCGATCAATCCTGTCATGACGTATGCAGGCCATGAGTGATAGTGCTGCCAAACTTCTAAGTCGAATCCATTGCGTGGGGTTGTTGCATCGCCAGCGTGTGGCCCAGCACCAGTCACTATGACGCCGATAACTACGGTGACCCAGCCAACAAAGAAAATCGGCCAAGCCAGCAATACAGCGCCATAACTGATTGGCTCATGAACTGGAGAGTAAACCCGCCAGACCAAAACGGCTGCGAAGGAAATTAGAACTCCAGATAACAGGAAGTGAGCTCCAACCACCCATGAATTCAAGCCGGTAAGTACTGTGAGACCACCAAGTAGTGCTTGAGCAATAATTCCTAGCCCTAGCAAAAGCGATGGCCAAGTCAGACCCTTGCGCTCAGCCTTCAACGTTCGTCTAACGACGATGAAGGTAAAAAGGGCGATGATAATCAAAACAAAAGTAAGCAGCCGATTTCCGAACTCAATAACCCCGTGCCAACCCATCTCAGGGACTGTGACAAAAGAGTCCTCGGTGCATCTTGGCCAAGTTGGACAACCAAGGCCAGAGCCAGTTAGGCGAACCAGGCCACCCGTGACGACGATCAGAATCTGGCTCACCAATGACGCCCAGGCGTATACCTTTAGGCGTCTAGGGGAGAAAACAGCCCTAATCAGCTTCATGGGAGCGTTCATTCCTTTCGTAGGGGCGCGAATCAGCAATCTTGGTAAAGTTATCTACAAGACAAGTTTCGCATGGTTTTCATGCGGGAATTCCTCGAAGCCGAGGCGGGTTGTACCCAAGTATCCACATCAATCTAAGGGGTTCTAATTGACTGAGAACATTATCGAACGTCCCGAACTAGACAGCCTCGGCACATACGAGTACGGCTGGTCTGATGGCAACGATGCTGGAGCTACCGCAAAACGTGGAATCAGCGAAGAAGTAGTTCGCGACATTTCGAACCTTAAATCAGAGCCGCAGTGGATGCTCGATCGCAGACTCAAAGGCTACGAATACTTCTTGAAGAAGCCAATGCCAGCGTGGGGCTCGGACCTTTCTGGAATCGATTTTGACAACATCAAGTACTTCGTGCGTTCAACGGAGCGTCAGGCTCAGACCTGGGAAGACCTTCCTGAAGAAATCAAGAACACCTACGAAAAACTAGGTATTCCCGAGGCAGAGCGTCAGCGCCTAGTTGCTGGAGTAGCTGCGCAGTATGAGTCGGAAGTGGTTTACCACCAGATCAACGAAGAACTTGAGAAAAAGGGCGTTCTGTTTCTTGACACCGATACGGCTCTAAAGGAGCACCCGGAGATTTTCAAGGAGTACTTCGGAACAGTCATCCCTGCCGGAGATAACAAGTTTGCTGCACTCAACACTTCGGTTTGGTCGGGTGGCTCGTTTGTCTACGTACCAAAGGGAGTCCAGGTCGAAATTCCTCTTCAAGCATATTTCCGAATCAACACCGAGAACATGGGTCAATTCGAGCGCACATTGATCATCGCCGATGAAGACTCCTACGTGCATTACATCGAAGGTTGCACCGCTCCGGTTTACAAGTCGGACTCTCTTCACAGTGCCGTAGTTGAAATCATCGTTAAAAAAGGTGCCCGCGTTCGATACACCACCATCCAGAACTGGTCAAACAACGTTTACAACCTCGTGACGAAGAGAGCAATCGCACATGAGGGCGCGACTATGGAGTGGATCGATGGAAACATCGGATCCAAGGTCACGATGAAGTATCCATCTGTGATCCTTGCTGGTGAGCACGCCAGAGGAGAAACTCTCTCGGTTGCGTTCGCAGGTGAAGGGCAGCATCAAGACGCTGGGGCCAAGATGATTCACCTTGCTCCTTACACATCTTCTTCCATTGTTTCCAAGTCAATTGCTCGTGGTGGCGGAAGAACTTCTTATCGTGGGGAGATTCGAGTAAATCCAGGTGCACATCACAGCGCAAACACGGTTCGCTGCGACGCACTATTAGTTGACACAATCTCTAGATCCGACACATACCCGACGGTTGACGTTCGAGAAGATGATGTATCGATGGGCCACGAAGCTACAGTTTCTCGCGTAAGCGAAGAACAGCTGTTTTATTTGCAATCTCGCGGAATGCCAGAAGATGAAGCGATGGCAATGATTGTTCGCGGTTTCATTGAACCAATTGCCAAGGAACTGCCGATGGAATATGCACTTGAGCTAAACAAGCTCATCGAGATGCAGATGGAAGGGGCCGTCGGCTAGTGAGCGAAGCGACCAAGACAGCTCAGCATGGGCTGTCAGAGCACAGCCATGGCTTTGGCGTTCCAATTCAAACCCGCTCAGAGCGACTTAAATCCGTCACGCTTTCGGATTTTGCAGAGATTTCAACACGCGAGGAACAGTGGCGATACATCACAGCCGACCGCTTGGGCGGATTGGATCAGGCCGGTCTCGACGAATTCTCTGGTGACATCGAGGCAAAGCTTGCCGATGGGGTAGAAACATCTTGGATCGATTCAGAACACAAACTATTTGGCACAGCTGGTATTCCTGAGGATCGTGTTGCTGCGGCGGGTTGGGAGGCAGCCAACGCCGCTTACCTAATCTCGATTCCTTCGTCGGTCACCGGATCAGCACAGAACACCATTACCATCACATCTATGTCGCAGGACCCTGCCGCGCTTCACATAGTGGTTGAGGCCAAGCGAGGCTCTGAAGCGGTTGTAGTGATTGATCACCGCGGCGATGCAGTCTTGTCAGAGAACATTGAGTTTGTAATTGAAGATGAGGCAAAACTTACAGTGGTCTCGATTCAAGACTGGAATCCAGGTTCAATACATAATGGAGCTCAGTACGCAAAGCTTGCGCGAAACTCCGTATTCAAACACGTAATGGTCACCCTTGGCGGTGCTGTTGTGCGCATGAGTCCATCGGCTTATTTTTCGGCCCCGGGCGCAGATGCGGCACTGTACGGGCTTTATTTTGCAGACGCCGGTCAGTATCTTGAGCATCGCATTTTTGTTGACCATTCAACTCCTAATTGCAAATCCCGCGTGACATACAAAGGTGCTCTTCAGGGAGCCAAGGCCCACACTGTTTGGGTTGGCGACGTACTCATTCGAGCGGCAGCAGAAGGTACAGACACTTACGAGCTCAATAGGAATCTTCTACTTACCGATGGGGCTCGCGCTGATTCAGTTCCAAACCTTGAGATCGAAACCGGTCAAATTCAAGGAGCTGGGCACGCTAGCGCCTCTGGAAGATTTGACGATGAGCAGCTTTTCTACCTTCAGGCCAGAGGAATTACTGAGCTCGAAGCGAGAAGACTAGTTGTGCGCGGCTTCCTAATGGATGTAGTGCAACAGATCGGTGTAGCCGAAGTTGAAGAGCGTCTTGAAGCCTCTATTGAAGCTGAGCTTGAAAGGAGTTCGATCTAATGGCACTGAAGATTTGCAAAGTCGAAGACATAAAGCCAGGCAAGGCTCTTAGGGTCAAAATTGGCGATGACGCAATTGCTCTAGTTCACACTAAGAACGGTCAGTTCAAGGCAATTGCAGATAAGTGTTCGCACGGTGAAATATCACTTAGCGAGGGTTTTGTTGACGACGAAACAATCGAATGCTGGGCACATGGGGCAAAATTCTCTCTTGAAACCGGTGCGCCGCTAAGCCTTCCGGCCTACGAACCAGTCGCCGTTTATGAAGTGCTTATCGAAAATGGCGAAGTTTTTATCGAATACGACAAGGACACGGAGTAATCAAATGGCGACACTAGAAATCAAGAACCTTCACGTATCGGTGGAAACTGATCAGGGCACAAAAGAGATCCTCCGAGGAGTTGACCTAGTTATTAGAAGCGGTGAAACCCATGCCGTCATGGGACCTAACGGTTCTGGTAAGTCAACACTTGCTTATTCAATCGCAGGCCACCCTAAGTACGAAGTGACCAAAGGTGAAATCCTGCTGGACGGCGAGAACGTGCTTGAGATGTCAGTCGACGAACGCGCAAGAGCAGGATTGTTTCTTGCCATGCAATACCCGGTAGAGATCCCGGGAGTAAGCGTTTCCAACTTCTTGCGAACCGCAAAAACTGCCATCGACGGAAAGGCTCCTGCCCTTCGCGGCTGGGTCGCCGATGTCCGAACCGCCATGGAGAACTTAAAGATGGATTCTGCTTTTACCGAGCGAAACGTCAACGAAGGCTTTTCGGGTGGAGAGAAAAAGCGCCACGAGATTTTACAGATGGAACTTCTCAAGCCAAAGATGGCCGTTCTCGACGAGACAGACTCAGGCTTGGATGTAGACGCTCTAAGAGTTGTTGCTGAGGGTGTAAACCGCATTAAAGGCGAGAACAGCATGGGTGTGCTGTTGATCACCCACTACACGCGAATCTTGAACTACATCAAGCCTGACTTCGTTCATGTGTTTGTTGCTGGGAAGATTGCCGAACAAGGTGGGCCGGAACTAGCTGACAGACTCGAGTCTGAAGGTTACGACAGGTACGTGAACGCATAAAATGCCAAGACAGCTAGAACCAGTGCTATACGACAAGGTCGAGGAAGCGCTAAAAGAGGTAATCGATCCAGAAATCGGTGTTAACATCGTCGATCTCGGCTTGATCTACGGTTTAGAGCTTGCCGACGAAGATGAGTCGCTACTAATCAACATGACTCTTACTTCGGCAGGATGCCCATTGACCGACGTCCTAGAAGAGCAAACAGCTGAAGCCTTGGATGGCGTGGTAGACGCATTTCGAATCAACTGGGTATGGATGCCGCCCTGGGGGCCTGAAAAGATTACTGAAGATGGTCGCGAACAGATGCGCGCCATCGGCTTTTCTATTTAGTTCCTAGATACTTCCACGCCAGCGGTAAAGCCGCCGCGGCAAGTGCCATCTTTATGGCGTCGCCAATCAAAAATGGAACCAACCCGGCCATCACGACAGAGCTAAAGTCGCTTGCAACATTCAAGTTAGACAGTGCAAAAGCAAGCCAGGGAAGTCCAAATAGATAGATCACAGCGTTGCCGACTAGAAAACTTGCTAGAACACCAGTGACTTTCTTGTGCCAATTGAGCTGAGAAAGCCAACCCACCACAGCAGCTGCTGCGATGAATCCAACAAGGTAACCAAAAGTTGTGCCAAAAGTGATTCCAGCTACTGCTCCCGTGAAAACCGGCAGACCTGCTGCACCTAAGGAGAAGTAAGTGATCATTGAGAGTGCACCTCTGGAGGCTCCGAGTACCGCTCCAACCAGCAACACGGCGAAGGTCTGTCCAGTAATTGGCACAGGCCACATTGGAATAGCGATCTGCGCTGCAACAGCGGTTAGCACTGCGCCACCGAATACGAGAGCGATGTCGGTTGCGATGCTCCTTGGTAAAACCCGGTCAATCAGTGTTTCTCTAGCCGATAACTGAATGGACATTGGGAGCCTCTTTCTTCACGTGGAGCAAGCTGTATCTTATTGACGATTGTAGACTAAAGGTTTTGACACCACCTCCAGCCAAAAGGACTCACTCTTGCTTATCGTGAAAGACCTGGAGATCACCATAGGCGCTAGAACGCTTATGAGCGAAGTTAACTTCCGCGTGGCATCTGGGGACAAGATAGGGCTTGTCGGTCGAAACGGCGCGGGAAAAACCACTTTGACAAAGATTCTTGCCGGAGATGGACAACCCAGCGCAGGAGGCGTGGAACGAATTGGTGAAATTGGCTACTTGCCACAGGACCCTAGAACAGGCGACCCAGAAGAGCTCGCCCGTGATCGAATACTTAACGCTCGAGGACTAGGCGACCTTCTTAGACAGCTAGCCTCTACCGCAGAAGCTATGTCTACCGCGACAGGTGCCGAAGCAGAGAAAACCATGACCAAGTACTCCAAGCTCGAGGAACGATTTCAAGCTGCTGGAGGATATGCCGCTGAAGCACAAGGCGCTGCCATCGCAAGCAATCTGGGCATCGAAGAACGGATTCTGTCTCAACCTCTCAAGACGCTTTCGGGTGGTCAAAGGCGACGAGTTGAGCTAGCCCGAATTCTTTTCTCAAGCGCAGAGACAATGCTGCTGGATGAGCCGACTAACCATCTTGATGCTGACTCAGTTGTCTGGCTAAGGGATTTTCTTCGCAGTTATCAGGGCGGACTGATTGTTATCAGCCACGACATCGAACTGGTTGAGAACACTGTGAATCGCGTGTTTTACCTTGATGCCAATCGTCAAGTAATTGACATCTACAACATGGGCTGGAAGTCATATCTGAAGCAGCGTGAATCCGACGAGGAGCGCCGCAAAAGAGAGCGGGCTAACGCTGAGAAGAAAGCAGCTACATTGACGCTGCAAGCTGCAAAGTTTGGAGCTAAGGCCACAAAGGCGGTTGCAGCGCAGCAGATGGCTCGACGGGCTCAAAAGCTACTTGATGATTTGGAAGATGTTGGACAAACCGACCGGGTTGCAAAGATTAGATTTCCCGACCCAGCGCCATGCGGAAAGACTCCTCTGATGGCGTCGGGCTTGAGTAAGAGCTACGGCTCCCTAGAGATTTTTACAGCTGTTGACCTAGCAATCGATCGAGGTTCGAAGGTTGTCATCATCGGCTTGAACGGGGCCGGCAAGACAACCCTTTTGCGAATGCTCGCAGGCATCGATAAACCAGATACTGGTCAGATCGAGCCAGGGCATGGGCTCAAGATTGGCTATTACGCGCAAGAGCACGAAACACTTGATGTGAATCGCACGGTACTAGAGAACATGCAGCGCTCAGCACCCCACCTAGGCGATGTGGATGCCCGTAAGGTGCTTGGTTCATTCTTATTCAGCGGGGACGATGTTAACAAAAAGGCTGCAGTTCTAAGCGGTGGAGAAAAGACTCGTTTGGCTTTAGCATCCCTCGTAGTCTCGTCCGCAAATGTCCTTTTACTAGATGAGCCAACTAACAACCTAGATCCTGCATCACGCAAAGAGATTCTTAATGCCCTTGCAAGCTTTACCGGTGCAGTTGTGCTGGTTTCACACGATGAAGGTGCAGTTCTTGCTCTAAACCCTGAACGGGTGCTTATCCTTCCGGATGGAACCGAAGATCACTGGTCAGATCAATATGCAGATCTGATATCACTCAGTTAGTTCCGTGCGTCTAAGAGTTCATCCTCGACATCGGCGTCAGTTCTTTTGCGGTTTCGAACAGAACGTGGAACATAGTTCGGGTCTTTCTCTATCCGCCGATACTCTCGCTCCTGCCTGATAGCCCAAAACAGAGCAAAGAATCCCATGAGAGCAAAAAGGATCCATTGAACGGCATAGCTTAGGTGGTTGCCCTCATCAAGAGTGGGCTTTCGAAGTGGTTGAGGCGAGCTCGGTTCACCGGGGGATTCGCTTATAAGTCGCAAATAGAACTGCTGTTCCACAGTTCTACCAAGTAGTTCATTCAGAGACTCTAAATGAATGCTGGTGGCAAAACCATCGGGGGAGTCTCGGTTTGGAGTCAGCTCACTCAGGCGAACTCTTGCAGTGAGAATCTTGGGTTCCGATCCGGGCGTCATTGAAACTGCCGGCGCAAGATCAGAGTCGGCTGGTATCCAGCCACGCTCAACGATCACCAGTTCCCCGGTAGAAAGTTCAAACGGAACTATCTGTAGAAAACCAGGCTGGCCAGCAATAGGGCGATTGCGTACCAGCAGCTCTTGATCCGTTAGATACTTTCCTTGCAGTTGAACCGGGGTCCATTCGAATGTAGTCACCTGATCCAAGGTCAATCCAGATATGGAATCAAAGCCAATTGCTGTCTTGTCATAGTTTTCGACCATCCGCTGAATCTTTGAAACGGCTTGATCTCTGCGGTCAAATTGCCACGTTGCAAGAGCCACGCAAGCTGCTGCAAACAAACAAGCGAGAACGAACCAAGAGAGCCAACGAAGCCAAGCCTTGGCCATGAGCTTCATTTGTTTTGCCTAACTTCAAGAAGGAATGAACGGTCCTGAAGATAGTTTCTCAGAAACTCAAGATGCTCATCGCAGGCAAGCCAGGTCTTGGTTCTACCGTTTACGTGGATTCTTGGATTTGCCCAAATCAATAACTGTGTAGCACTAGTTCCGCAGCCCGCGCGAGAGCACTTAGCTTCTAACTCAGAACTACTGGACAAGGACTAGGGCTTCTTGAAATCCGCACCGAGGTCTACGGTTATCGGCTTTGCAACGACTATGACATTCTCAAGAGTTCCTGATTTTGGTGCTTGGGCATTGGCTATAACTACCGCAAAGTAAGGAAGAAATATGGCTCCAGCAAAACATAGCCACATCAACCAACCATCCACAAAAATTGCCGAGACTATGCAAACAACGCGAATGATCATTGCAATGAGGTATTTCACCATTCGAGCGTTCCGCTCTGATTCAGCCGATTCCCCGACTGTGGTGATGCTTTGGGCTTTTTCCAAGGCGACCTTCTCTTGATCTATAAGGGCAATTCAAGGCTAAGACTAGACTTCATTTAGTTCAAACCAACCGTTTGGGCTGCTATTCCCGAAAGACTAAGGAATTCCAGATGACTACCTCGAGAGTTGTGCTGATTACCGGTGGAAACCGTGGCATTGGCTACGCAATAGCTTCGGAGTTTGTAGCTGCAGGCCACAAGGTAGCCGTGACCGTACGATCGGGATCCGGGCCAGAAGGTTCCCTCGCTGTTAAAGCTGACGTCCTTGACGCAGCATCCTTGGATGCCGCAATTGCGGAAGTAGAGCAGCAACTTGGACCGATTGAAGTGCTTGTGGCAAATGCGGGTATTACGAAAGACACTCTGTTGATGCGGATGAGTGATGAAGATTTCGAGCAGGTAATCGACACGAATTTGAACGGTGTTTTCCGGGTTCTTAAGCGTGCATCAAAATCTATGATCAAGCAGCGGTTCGGTCGAATACTGCTCATCGGATCAGTAGTAGGTCTTCTTGGCTCTCCCGGGCAAGTTAACTACTCCGCCTCAAAATCAGCACTTGTTGGAATGGCTAGATCTTTGACTCGAGAACTAGGTGGCCGAGGAATCACGGCCAACGTTGTGGCACCTGGATTTATCGATACGGACATGACTTCAGAACTAACTAAAGAACAGCAAGACGATTACCTCAGTCGAATACCCGCTGGTCGCTTCGCTGCCCCTGCGGAGGTAGCGAAGGTTTGCCTTTGGTTAGCGGGGGATGATGCGTCATACATTTCTGGAGCCGTTATCCCCGTTGATGGCGGTCTAGGAATGGGACACTAAGTCAATATTCACTGCCAAGATTGATGCAATGAGCGAATTGAAGGAGCTAAGCCATGGGAATTCTTGAGGGTAAGAAGATACTAATTACCGGTGTTCTCACCGAAGCCTCGATTGCATTTTCAGTAGCAAAGCTGGCCCAGGAGCAAGGCGCTGAAGTTATCTTGTCTTCATTCGGTCGAATGCTTCCGATCACAACCAAGATTTCCGAAAGGCTTCCAAAAATTGCTCCCGTAATTGAACTGGATGCAACTAGTGAAGAAGACCTTGCAGCATTATCAGGCAGAATCAAAGAGCATTTTGATTCAATTGATGGAATCGTTCATGCTATTGCTTTCGCGCCCCAAACAGCTTTGGGTGGAAACTTCCTGGAAACTCCTTGGTCGGATGTTTCAACTGCCGTTGAAGTATCGGCCTACTCTCTGAAATCAATCACCATGGCAGCCAAACCTGTGCTGAAGAATCCTTCTTCTGTTGTTGGGCTTACTTTTGATGCAACCGTTTCCTGGCCGGTCTATGACTGGATGGGTGTTGCTAAAGCGGCCTTTGAATCCACGTCAAGGTACCTTGCTCGCTACCTGGGCAAGGATGGGATTCGCGTGAATCTGATTTCAGCCGGTCCACTAAGAACAACAGCGGCAAAAGGCATTCCTGGTTTTGCGACAATGGAAGAGCTTTGGACTGATCGCGCGCCTTTGGGTTGGGATCTGACTAACACTGAAACGGCAGCTAGAGGAATTATCGCCTTGCTATCTGATTGGTTCCCTGCAACTACCGGCGAGATGATTCACGTCGACGGTGGATTGCATTCAACGGGCGCTTAGGTCGAGTTTTTCAATAAGCGGCAACAGAGAATTTTCCTCAATTACCAAATCCGCGTACTGACGAAGAACTGGCTTAGGCCTAAAGGCAACTGCATATCCGGCGCACTGCAACATTTGGATGTCGTTCGCGCCATCGCCGATTGCAATCGATTGTTCAACTGGAATTCCGGAATCGTCTGCCCATTTTCTAAGCGCAGTAGCCTTAGCTTCGGCATCAATAACTGGACCAGACACCTTTCCGGTGAGTTTTCCGTCGACGACTTCCAAGCTGTTCGCCATCCAGTAATCAAGGCCGATCTCATTTGCTAGAGGCTCAAGTATTTGTCGGAAGCCTCCACTCACAGCACCAATTCTTCCGCCTTTAGCGTGAACGGCCGAAATCAGTTCCAAGACACCGGGAGTTAGCGAAATCTGCGTTTTAAGTTGACTGAAGATTTCAGCAGAAAGACCTTCAAGAAGGCCGACTCTTTCTTCTAAGGATTGTTTGAAATCAAGCTCACCGGACATTGCTCGCTCCGTAATCAGCTTGACTTCTGGCATGACCCCTGCAAAATCTGCAAGCAATTCGATAACTTCCTGCTGAATAAGTGTTGAGTCAACATCCAGCACTACCAAAACGGTCATCAGGCAATCACTAATCCCCGCTGCGCGGGACGTCTTTGACCCTTAGATGGACCGGATCCAAGCAGCATCCAAACTGCTGGCGAAATTTTCATATTCATGATGTTAGAGCAGTTTGACCATCTCTATTTCGCACATAATTGCCTTCCGCAACTAAGAGCAGAACTTGGGTAGGCGATAGCAAGGGATCTATGGCACTAGCGCGAGTGACCCATTCTAGGTGGTGGTTGCTGTGATGGGACAACCCTGGAGCAAACCCTAGCGTCGCTCCAAAGTGCTGGCCACAAAATCCTCTAGGCTCGAGGCATGAGTCTTGTTCTGGATTTCAACAATGTGACCGTGCTGAGGGACACACGACCAATTCTCAACAACGTTGATTGGCAGGTGAATTCAAACCAGCGATGGGTGATAGTTGGCCCAAACGGAGCCGGCAAGACCACATTGCTTAGGGTTGCAGCCTCGCAAATACACCCTTCTACCGGGACTGCAAAACTCCTTGGTTCGACGCTTGGCGAGGTTAATGTCTTCGAATTGCGCACTCGAATCGGGTTCGCCTCCAATGCCATGAGCGTACACATCCCCAATTCTGAGACAGTTCTAGATGCGGTAATGACTGCAAGCTACGGAATCACAGGTCGTTGGAACGAGAAGTATGACGATATCGATGAGCGTCGGGCAAGAAGGGTACTTGCAGAATGGCAGCTAGATGAGATGGCTGATCGCCCTTTTGGCACTTTGAGCGACGGTGAGAAAAAGCGAGCTCAGATTGCAAGGGCGGTAATGCCCGATCCAGAGATTTTGTTGCTAGATGAACCAGTTGCAAGCCTTGATATGGCAGCTAGGGAGCACACAATTTCAGTGCTTGGAAACTACGCCTCCGCGCCTACCGCGCCGGCGATAGTAATGGTGACCCACCACATTGAAGAAATCCCAAAGGGCTTTACTCATGCCCTGATTCTCTCGAAGGGCCAGGTCTATGCTGCCGGAGAGATAGACACCACCTTGACTACCGAGAAGATCTCTGGGGCCTTTGGATTTGGCCTCGAAGTGTCCCGCGATGGCGACAGATTCAGGGTTAGAGCCAAGAACTAGCGCCTAGTTTTTTGCGTTTTGGCTCTGGTATAGTAGGGAAGTTGCCGAAATAGGCAGAAACCTAAGATTCAGAAAGTATTTGAACATGAAGTCAGAAATTCACCCAACCTACCAGGCAGTTGTTTTCCGCGACCTTGCTTCTGGTGAGTCTTTTCTAACCCGTTCAACACTTTCCAGCACCAAGACAATCAAGTGGGAAGATGGCCAGGAATACCCAGTATTCGATGTTGAAATCTCTTCCGCTTCTCACCCGTTCTACACAGGCAAGCAGAGAATCATGGATGCTGCCGGTCGTGTAGAGCGCTTCAATGCTCGCTATAAGAACTTCGGTTCTTAGAGCTTCAGCGGCCAGCCTCGCTGGATAGTGAAATCAGGCGAAGTTCCTCTTCGGAACTTCTCATAAGAGGCATCCTGATTAGCACTCCACTCAATTTGTGAATTGTGCAGAACAACCACGTCATCAGGCAGTTTTTCAGCGTACTTTTTGGCAATCGCCTGAGCGACCCTTCCTGCGGCAACAGCATCAGCTGTTGCGTTGTGTGCATCTTCTAATTTGACGCCATAAATTTTTGAAGCGACCTCTAGGGTTCGTTTTCCTGAGCGGTAAGTATCAACGTATTTATCTAGCACCATTGGGTCAATAACTGGCATTGGTTGCTGAATTGGCTCTAACCCGTGACGAAGTGCTTCGTAGTGGAGAATCGTGAAATCGTAGGGAGCATTGAAGGCAACGACAGGCAGGCCCTTTGCAAAAAACCCATTCAATGTATCTAGAAGCTCCGAGACAACATCCTTTGCAGCCCTGCCATTTGCTCTGGCTATCTCTGTTGTAACTCCATGCACGTTTGATGCAGCTTCGGGAATCTCGATGCCTGGATCGGCAAGCCATTCTTGATTGGGGCCGGTGATTTGGCCGTCTTGGTCTATTTGAACTGCACAAGCTGTGACTATTCTCGCTTCTCGGAGATCTAGCCCAGTGGTCTCCAGATCAAAAACCGCAAGGTTTCTTGACCACTCGGGAGATTCGACAAACTCAAAACTCAATTGCTCATTCACAATCTCAGACTAGGCCAGAGCAAGCGTTTCTTGAGGACCTGACCTATCCGGTGTTCAAAACTTCCAATCTAGACTTGCAGTGTGCTATCACGAGATCTTTCGCTATCCGCTAGTTCGCGGGCGATTCGGCACACCGTTATCGTTGACGGAATCCAGAGTGTCTATTACGAGTATCCCGCTTCAACTAAGAGCGCGATCACTTTGATAATGATTCATGGCTATAGAGGAAATCATCGAGGGCTGGAAGCAATAGCTGCTGGTTTATCAAAGTATCGGGTATTGATTCCTGATCTTCCAGGCTTTGGTGAATCAACGCCGCTAAATGAAATTCACTCGGTCAAGGCCTATTCCGATTGGCTGCACCAATTCATTAATGTCCTAGGGCTAGCAGATGAGGTTCATCTGATGGGCCACAGTTTTGGATCATTGGTTGTTGGCTTCTACGGCACTCAGCACACACCCAAGTCCATAAGTTTGGTAAATCCGGTATCTACGCCGGCGCTTGAAGGTCCACAGGCGGCACTCACGAATTTGACCAAGATTTACTATCTTCTTGCCACATTCGCGCCAAAGTTTGCAGGTGAATGGCTTCTTCGGAACAAGATTGCGGTTATGGTTATGAGCGTTGTTATGGCAAAGTCCAAGAACAAGGAGCTTCGCCGTTGGATACACAGTCAACACCTTTCAAACTTCAGTGACTTTGCTTCCGTGAAAGTTGCTGTGGAAGGATACGACGCTTCTATTTCGACTGATCTTTCAAAGTTGGCAAAGCAGATTAGCGCTCCTGTATTGGTGGTTGCGGCAACCTTGGATGACATAACCGACATTGAGTCTCAGCGGAGAGTAAGCCATTTGTATCAAAAACTTACCTACCGAGAAATTGATGGCGTGGGTCATTTAGTTCACTACGAGGCCCCTGAAAAAGCTGCCGCTTTCATAACTGAGTTCCTAGACGAGCTTCTATGAAACTAATCTTTGACTGTCGCTTTATTCGCGTCGACCATCACGATGGCATTTCCAGATTTTCAGCGGAACTTTTTTCCGCAGTGTCGAAGAAAGTGTCCTTGGTGGCATTGATTAGTAGTAAAGATCAGCTGAAATGGCTTCCTGAAGGCACTGACTTCGTGCTCGGGAATGACCCAACTCATGCCCTAGCTGAGTTGTCACTTCCAACAAAGTTAAACAAGATTGGCGCTACACACGTTTTCTCACCGATGCAGACCATGGGTTCTTGGGGCCGCAGGTACAAACTGGTACTTACTCTTCACGACCTCATTTACTATTCCCACCCTAAAGCTCCAAGCTTTTTGCCTCTTCACATTCGACTTGCCTGGCGCCTATATCACTTGAGCTTCTTTCCAGTTCGACTTCTGCTAGATAGAGCAGACGCCGTGGTCACGGTCTCAAATACCAGCAAAGCCCTCATTCTTGCTAAGAAGCTGACCAAACGGGATGTTCATGTCATCTATAACGCCCCAGAGACCTCGAGAGAGAATTTTGCTGCTGCAACTCGCACAACACCAGAGCATCGACGAAAGCTTGTTTACATGGGTAGTTTCATGGAATACAAGAACGTGGAGTGCCTGGTTTCGGGTATGAAGCTTTTACCTGAGTTTGAGTTGGTTTTGCTTAGCAAGATTACGCAGAAGCGAAAGACTCAGCTACAGGAGCTTGCAGGTAGCTGGGGAGAGCGCATCATTTTCAGAAACGGTGTCAGTGATGCTGAGTACGCTCAGGAATTGTCCTCTGCATTTGCATTCGTATCGGCATCAAAAGATGAGGGATTTGGCATCCCACTAGTCGAAGCAATGAGGTACGGTGCTCCGATCGTCGTATCTGATATTCCAATCTTTCGAGAGATTGCAGCACAAGCTGGGAACTTTTTTGAGCACTCAAGCCCAGAAGCATTCGCAAACCGGATTCGCCAATTGCTTCCTTTAAGCTCCTGGCAGGATGCAAGTGCTCGCTCAAGAAACCGCGAAAGCGATTTTAGCTGGGATGAATCAGCGCAGAAGCTCTTGGGTGTACTGGAGAGACTCTAGGGCGTCAACGGGTCAAGAGAATAGCTCTCAACCTTCCAAGAGCTCTCGAAATGGCTAATGATGTTAAGTGATGCGTTTCCAAGGCGTTCACCATCTCTTGGCAATTGATTCTTGCTAGCAATTGATAACAGTCCGCGAATAAGCGCTCCATGGGAAACCGCTAATACTCGCTTGCCTTTGAACTCAGTTGCCACATGGTCAAGTAATAACTGCGATCTAACTGCTAGTTCGGTGCGACTTTCTCCGCCGGGGATCTCATCGAGGTTTGCATACTTCGCCCGCCATTGTTCGTGAGAAAGACCCTCTGCCTCACCAAATGATCTTTCGATTAGCAGTTGATTTTCAACAATCTCTGCAAAACCTACATGCTGGGCAATTATCTCAGCGGTTTGCTTAGCCCGAGACAGTGGGGAAGTCACGATAACATCCCAATCTTTTGCTTGTATTGCTTGAGCTGCGAGCTTCACCTGTGCAAGACCCGTTTCGTTCATAGGAATGTCGGTGACTCCTTGAAGCAGGAAATTGATGTTCCAGTCGGTTTGCCCGTGGCGAAGCAATCCAAATTGAGTTTCAGTCAATCAGCAACTCCTCGAGTGCGATAGAAGTTGGCGCTTCAATTTTGGCAATAGCAAGCTCGTCTGCTTTTGTTGGGCCAACATTCACAATAACGATTGGTTTGCCAGCTTTGTTTGCCGCACGGGCAAATCGCATACCACTGTTTACAGTGAGCGAACTTCCAGCAACCAACAACGCATCGGATTTCTCTAACTGCTCCATAGTGGATGCAACCCGTTCAGTTGGAACGCTCTCGCCAAAGAAGACCACATCAGGCTTTAGGATCCCACCGCAGTTTGGACAAGGTGGGATCACGAAGTCAGCCGTAGCCTCAACCTCGGCATCGCCGTCGGGAGTGAACTCAACAGTCAAATCTTTTTGAATAGAGGGGTTAGCCTTTTCAATCCAAGAATCCATTTCCAATCGATCCATAAGAGCCCGACAAGACATGCAAATTACTTTGTCTAGCCTGCCGTGTAGTTCAGTGACTTTCTTTGATCCAGCCTGCTGGTGAAGCGAGTCGACGTTTTGAGTAATGATGTGCAAGATGCGTCCAAGGCTTTCAGCTCGTGCAAGAGCAAAATGGCTTCCGTTTGGCTTTGCGTTAGCGATCACTGACCACCCAACATAGCTTCGAGCCCAGTACCTGGCTCGAGCGGCTTCGGTGCCCATAAATACGTCAAAGGTCATTGGGTGTCGTTCAATCTTGCCCTCACCTCGGTAATCCGGAATACCCGATTCAGTTGACACTCCAGCTCCAGTTAGAACCAGAATTGATTTACCGGCCAACTGCTCGCGCGCATAATCCAAACCGAAGCGAGCTGCCTCGGATAAGGTCATTGGGTTGGGGTTGATGTTGAGCATTGGCCTAAGTCTAAGTTAGGTGAACGGCAGTGATTAAGTACCTAGGGTCCAAGCGGGCACTTATGCCAGTTCTGGAAACCCTGATAGGCGCAAGCGGCGCCAACACAGCCTTAGATCTGTTCACGGGTACGACCAGAGTCGCTGCAGCTATGAAGCAGTTTGGTATGTATGTGACTGCTGTGGATACAGCAAGTTATTCAGAGGTTTTCTCAAAGACCTTCATTGAACTTGATGCAACTGGAATTGATGTTTCTGAGATTGAAGAAGCCGTCCGTTATCTGAACTCGCTGCAAGGATCCGCCGGATACTTCACTGAGGTTTTCTGTGAGAAAGCAAGATTCTTCCAAGCAGCTAACGGAGCGAGGATTGATTCGATCCGTAACGCCATCGAGTCGGAATTTAGAACAAGCTGGATGTATTTCCCGTTACTTTCTAGCTTGCTGATTGCAGCTGACAAAGTTGATTCAACTACCGGGGTGCAGATGGCATATCTAAAGACATGGTCCAGGCGAAGCTTTCTCGAGTTGGACCTGAAAGTTCCAGCCCTGCTAGCTGGCAAGGGTTCATCGGTTAGGGCCGACGCCAGTGAAGCTGCGGCCTCAGTAGGCTCTGTTGATCTTGCGTATTTAGACCCGCCGTATAACCAACATCGCTACTTCGGCAACTACCACATTTGGGAAACGCTAGTTCGGTGGGATGCGCCCGAGTACTACGGGATTGCCAACAAGAGAATCGACGCAAGAGATTCCCAGAACAAGAGTGAGTTCAACTCCAAGATCAGTTTGCCAAGTGCTTTAGAAAAACTAATCGCAATACTTGATGCAAAAACTATAGTCCTCAGCTACAACAACGAATCCTGGCTCTCTAGGCGTGAACTGACGGACATGTGTTCGAGGTTTGAGCAAGTAAAGATTTTGGATTTTGACTCTAAACGCTATGTCGGGGCAAAGATTGGCGGCTACAACCAGGCTGGTGAACTCGTTGGAAAACCTGGAGCTTCGAGAAATCTTGAGCACATAGTCATAGCTGGCACTGAACGAACCGTGGCTGATATGGTCAAAGCGCTTACGCCATAACAACCAAAGATGTTCTAGCCTTGAGAAAGAATAGGCAGGGAATAGGAGGCCTCAGTGAGCGCTGAAGACAAGCTAGATCTTGACGAGTTGATTGAGTCAATTCAAGACTCTCTAGAATCATCGAATTTGTCAGACCTCGCCTCGCTCGCAAGAAAGCTCAAGAGCGGAGATCTAGTCACACTCCTCGAAAGACTGAACCTCCGAGAAAGAGCAATTGTCTATCGAGTCCTTCCAAAATCTGTTGCATTAGAGGTTTTTGAATCTTTAGACCCCGCGCTTCAAGGTGAACTTCTTGAAGAGCTCAACTCAGAAGAGATCTCGTCAATTTTTGCGAAACTAGATCCGGACGATCGCGTTGGACTACTTGATGAACTTCCAGCAGGAGTTGCTAAACGCCTTCTGACAGGTCTTTCAGCAAAAGAACGGGGTCTTACAAGCGAAGTATTGGGTTATGCCCAGGGGTCTATTGGTCGCCGCATGAGCCCCGAGTACATTTCAGTGAAGCACACCGACAGCATTTCTCAGGCACTAACTAAAGTGAAGGGCAAGCTTCAGTCTGCTGAAACTATTTACACCCTTCCTGTAGTTGACTCATCAAAACAGCTTGTCGGGGTAGTCAGTCTTCGGGACCTGATGCGTACAGCGTCTCGAGTTAAAGTTTCCAAGATTATGTCCGAACCGCTCATGGTCAATGCCAGTGACGATGAAGAGCTCGCCGCACGTACTTGCTCGGATTTAAAAGTTCTGGCGCTACCTGTAGTTGACAATGAAAGAAGACTTGTAGGAATACTCACTGTTGATGATGCTTTGCGAATCTTGGAGCAAGAGGAATCTGAAGATGCGGCTCGAACAGGTGGTGCGGAGCCACTTCGGAGACCGTATTTGTCGACACCAGTTTTCGCAATCGTCAAATCCAGAGTTATCTGGCTGCTGGTGCTTGCTTTTGGAGCGACCTTTACCGTTTCTGTGCTTGGAGCATTTGAGGCAGAAATTGAACAGCTTGTGGTGCTTACTCTGTTTGTTCCACTCCTTATTGGCCTAGGCGGAAACACCGGTAACCAAGCTGCAACAACTGTCACACGAGCCTTAGCTCTTCAGGATGTTCGGACCAGAGATGTCTGGCAGGTGTTGTTTCGAGAGCTAAGAGTCGGCGCTCTTCTTGGAACATTGCTTGGTCTGATTGGATTTGGTCTCGCTTCGGCCTTTTTCGGCATCGAAATAGGGATGGTTATTGGATTGACGCTGTTTGCGATTTGCACAGTCGCAGCCACAGTTGGGGGAGTAATGCCGCTTGTGGGGCTTGCGCTCAAAGCAGATCCGGCAGTTTTCTCAAATCCGTTCATCACAACGTTTGTTGACGCCACTGGATTGGTCATATATTTCTTGATTGCGAAAGCTGTGCTTGGTCTTTGACCGAGAAATGTGTTTCTTGTGTCCGAGAGGGGACTTGAACCCCTACCCCCTTGCGAGGACTAACACCTCAAGCTAGCGCGTCTACCATTCCGCCACCCGGACGTGACATTTGATTACGGCCCCAATGCTAGCACGATGGGAATGTGGCGCATTCAACGAGGTACTTGGAACCAAAGGAGAATGCGGGTAGTTTTGATTTATGGCTACTGACCCGAGAAACGCTTTGACTCAACTTATTGCCTCTCTCGAGAAGCATTTTGAAGCTGCTAGTTCAAAGCGTGGCGAAGAAGACTCAAGTGTCGAGCAGGCCTACTACCAACTCGAGGATGCGTTTCTAAACTACGAAGAAGCAATTAGTTCCGAGCTCGGTGAGTTTCTACCCTTCACTCTGGCTGAAGACGATCAGTGAGTTTTTTTGAAGCCCTAATCCTTGGTCTTGTTCAGGGTCTTACAGAGTTTTTACCAATATCTTCTTCAGCTCATGTGCAGATTGCACAGCAACTGATGAATCTCTCTGAACTTTCTAAACCTCAGCTAACAGCCTTCATTGCAACTATTCAGCTCGGTACTGAATTGGCCGTAGTTGCGTACTTCATTAAAGACATCGGTCGAATTGGTTCGTCTTGGCTGCGCTGGAGCGCAAAGCCAAAAACAAAAATGACCAGTGATACCAAACTCGGTTGGCTCATTATTATTGGTACATTGCCCGTTGTAATTCTTGGCCTGGCATTTCGGGACTTTATCGAAAACGATGTTCGAAACCTCTGGGTTATCGCATACATGCTGATTGGATTCGGCTTGTTGCTTGGCGTAGCCGACTTCTTTGGCAAGAAACAACAGACGATTAAGGATCTGAGCTTTTCTCACGGTGTGATGTTTGGACTTGGGCAGGCTCTTGCGCTGGTCCCAGGTGTTTCGCGTTCAGGTGGAACAATCACTGTTGGATTAATGCTTGGTTACACCAGAGAAGCGGCTGCCCGCTACAGCTTCTTACTCGCTATTCCGGCGGTATTAGGTTCTGGTTTGTTCCAATTCTTTTCTTCCGTTGGTGATCTAGATCAGCAACTACTTTTTGCGACAATCGTGTCAACGATTGTTTCTGGTGTGGTTGGCCTGAGTGTTATTCATTACCTTCTGAAGTACCTTCAGAAGGGCTCTTTCTTGCCTTTTGTTATCTGGCGGGTTTTGGTAGGAAGCTGGCTGCTTGTGATGCTTTCAACCGGTTCCATAGTTGCCTAGTTCTCAGGTGGCTTTTCTTCCGATTGCAGAAACTTTTCAAGTTCGCGCGCAATAGCTTCGCCGGAAGCTGCCTCGGATTCAAATTCGTCGCGGTTTTTCTCTAGCTGCTGGATGTAGCCAGCCATTTCCTCGTCGTTCTCGGCGATCTCATCAATTCCTCGTTCCCATTCAAAAGCTTGGTCGGCTAAATCGCCTTGGGAGAAACTAACACCGAGCATCTTTTCTAGTTCAGCCATTAGAGCAAGTGTTGCCTTAGGGGAAGGGGAGTTATGGACGTAATGAGGAACAGCTGCCCAGAGTGCCATAGTCGGGATTCCCATTTCCTCTAATGCGATCCCAAGCGTTGACAATATTCCAACGGGACCCTCATAGCTGCTTCGCTCTATGTTCATGGCTGATCGAACAGCCTCATTCTGGCTTGTTGCGTTCACTGTGATTGGTCTGGTGTGAGGGGTGTCAGCGAGCATTCCGCCAAGGAAAATCACGGCGTCGATCTCTCGGTCTTCAATCATCTCGATAATCTCAGCGGTGAAAGCTTTCCATCTACGTGCCGGTTCGGTTCCGATAAGAACACTAAATCTAGATAAGGCAGGATCTTTTTCGGAAGAGATCATAAAGCTTGTCCCTGGCCAAGACAGTTCACGATTACCCGATTCATCAAATGATACGGAGGGGCGAGTGAACTGGAAATCGTAATAGTCCTCAGCGTCGACTTCAGCAGCTACTTGACACTGGAGAGTTTCGCTTATGAGTTTGGCTGCTTGAGATGCTGACTCGGCTGCGTCGTTCCAGCCTTCGAATGCACAAATAAGCACTCTTCCGCCAAAAATACTGTCCCCGCTACTCACTTTTTGAAATCTTGCCCTTTGTTTGCTTGTTGGTTTTCGATGAGTTAACTGTAAGGCTAAAAGCCAAAGCTAGACTTCAACCATCATGATTTTCAAGCAGCTTCCAGCCGCCGTTCTCTGGGACATGGACGGCACCCTCATTGACTCAGAGCCCTATTGGATGAGAAGTGAAGGAGATTTTGCTAGCGCCAATAACAGCACCTGGACTGAACAGGATGGCTTGAGCCTGGTGGGAATGTCGCTCTATGACTCCTCGAAAATCATCAAAGACAAGGTTGGCTCGGAACTTGATCCAGAGCAGATTATCCAGCAACTCACCGATGGGGTGGCGGCTCAGTTAAAGCAAGAAATTCTTTGGAGACCCGGCGCAAGGGAGCTTCTCTTGCTACTTCGAAAGAAGAAAGTAAAAACTGCCCTTGTCACCATGTCTATGCGTCGGATGGCTACGCAAGTTGTAGATGCGATTGGATTCGACTGCTTTGATGTAATCGTTGCAGGCGATGATGTTCGACAGGGTAAACCGCACCCTGAGCCTTACCTAAAAGCCGCTGAGCTTCTTGGGGTAAAAGCTGAGAACTGTGTTGCGTTTGAAGATTCAGTAACTGGACTTAGATCAGCCGAAGCGGCCGGAACAAAAGCAGTGGGAATCAAGAACATTGTTGAAATCCCGTATCAACCAGGACGAATTATTTGGCCAACTCTTGAAGGCGTAGGGATGTCGGATCTTCGAGGCTTGTTTAAGTGACCAAGAAATCTCATTTGTTCAAAGCAGGTGACAAAGTTCAGCTCACAGGACCAAAAGGACGTCTGAACACCATCACACTGGTCAAAGGCGGAGCATTTGGAACCCATCGAGGGGATCTAAAGCACGATGACATTATTGGCAAGGCAGATGGGTCCGTTGTCGCGAATCAGAACGGCGTTGAGTATCTTGCGCTGAAACCACTACTAAATGATTTTGTTTTGTCGATGCCCCGCGGCGCTGCGATTATCTACCCTAAGGATGCGGCGCAGATTTTGGTCGAAGGGGACATCTTTCCAGGAGCAGTAGTCGTTGAAGCAGGCGTAGGCTCCGGAGCTTTAAGCATGTACCTTCTTCGGGCAATTGGTGATTCCGGCGAGCTGCATTCGTTTGAGCGCAGATCAGAGTTTGCTGAAATTGCTGCCGGCAACGTCAAGAGCCAAACCGGCTCGAATCCGAAGAACTGGAAGATTCACCTTGGTGATCTTCAGGAACAGCTTCCAAACAAGCTAAAGCCCCAAAGCGTTGATCGTGTTGTGCTGGACATGCTCGCACCATGGGAATGTATTGATCAATGCGCGAATGCACTCGCCCCTGGAGGGTTGATCATCATTTATGTAGCGACAGTGACACAGTTATCAAGAGTCGCTGAGGACATTCGGTCTTCTAGGTTGTTTACCGAACCTAACGCCTTCGAGTCTCTTGTAAGGCCTTGGCACCTACAGGGTTTAGCGGTGCGTCCCGAGCACCGAATGATCGGACACACCGGATTTTTGTTGACAGCCCGACGCCTTGCGCCTGGGGCAGTACTTCCGCAGTTCAAGAACAAGGTGAAATCAACCGAGTACAAAGATGAGGACGTACTGGCTTGGAATCCTGACGGGCTGGGAGAGCGAAAAGTATCTGAAAAGAAGCTTCGCAAGACAGTACGAAAGGCCACTTCCTAAAAGTTGGTGTGATTTCAATCCTGGCGAGTAAACTTGATATCAAACTCAACTAGAAAGTTGCTCCTCTTGCAAAAATCTGTCCTTTTTCTCTCCAGCATCATCTTGACTGCGTCTTTGACTTCTTGTGCACCAGCGCAAAATTTGGCATGCGCACAGTTCACCGGTGGGGAGCAGGTCGAATCCATCAGCGTCTCTGAAACTCTCGGAGAGCAGCCCGTAGTGAGTTTTCCATCTCCTCTAAACGCTGAAGCAGTTCAAGCCCGCGTAGTCGTTGAAGGAGATGGTCCGGTTTTCACTGGCCGAAATCTTGTTGAGTTTGAATTTGCGGGATACAACGGGGGAAGCGGACAGCTGATCCAGCAGTCCAGCTTTGACGGCACAGAAACCCCGTCCGGATTTTTTGGGCCAGGCCAAGTACCAAACTTCTGCGACGCATTAGCTGGAGCCAAAGAAGGCTCTCGAGTGGTTGCAATCCTGCCGCCTGCTGAAGCGCATAGCGGAGAAGGAGTACCAGCCCTTGGCGTTGGACCAACTGACTCATTCGTTTTCGTTATTGATCTCAAAAGAGTCTTTATGGAAAAAGCAACCGGATCAACTGTTGCGCCCGAAGCTGGGTTCCCGAGTGTTGTGACCACACCAGAAGGTATTCCTGGAGTCACAATCCCGAACTCACCGGCACCAACTGAACTAAAAGTAGCTCAACTTATTCGAGGCGAAGGCGATCTAGTGCAGAAGGGCCAACAGGTCACGATGCACTACAGCGGCTTCGTTTGGGATAGTTCAGAAAAATTCGATTCAAGCTGGGATTCTGGACAACCTGCTCAGTTCCAAATGCAAGATGGAGCTTTGATTGAAGGCTTCTTATCCGCGGTTGTCGGTCAGCCCGTTGGCTCTCAGATCATTGCAGTTATCCCGCCGGCTCTTGGTTACGGTGACGCTGGGGCTGGAACAATTCCACCTGGGGCAACATTGGTGTTTGTCATCGACATTCTAGGAACCAGCAACTAACCAAAATGCCAGAAAAGATTGATCTATCGGAGCGGTTGTTCAATCTCACTTGTGCGCTACTGGTTGCAGGCAACGGTCTTTCGAAATCTGAGATTTTCGCCACGGTTCAAGGCTATAAAGAGGTCTATGTTCCTGGTGGAGATGCAACCGCAATAAATAGAATGTTCGAGCGCGATAAGACCTTGCTCACTCGAGCTGGTATTTTGTGGCGTTCATTCATCCCAAAAGAAGCGATGGAAGATAATCAAGAGTTTCGCTACTTGATTGCTAACGAAGATTTTGTCTGGCCCAAAGGACTAAAACTAAGCTCCAAGCAAGTGGCTCTGATGAATCTTGCGGCTCAGGTTTGGGCCAAGGCCTCGCTGTCCTCAGATGCCAATCGGGCAATTCACCGGATTCGTGCGATGGGTGAGATTGCCGATGGAAGCTCCCTGATTGGCATTGCGCCGCGAATCCGAACTCATGAGCTTGCCTTCTTACCCTTGTCAACCGCAATTGAATCGTGCTCGCGAGTCTCATTTGACTATCAAAAGCCAGGAGAGTCAGCTACTTCTGTCAGGAACATTGAACCTTGGTCGCTTCAAAACATTGGTGGTCAGTGGCTAGTAGTCGGTTTTGATTTAGACCGAGATCAGCCTAGAAATTTCTTGCTCAAAAGAATTGTTTCGGAAATCGACATCCAGGACGTGACCTTTGACCCTCCTGCCAAAACTGAAGTCACCAGGGCACTCGAAGAACTCGAAGCGCATAAGCAATCCCAGAGTGCAAGGCTTAAAGTTTCACTCTCTAGCGCTGCATGGTTCCATTTTGATCTTGCCCCTTCGCAAGAAGTATTCGAAATCAACTTCATGGACATGTATCTGTTTGCAGAAGAACTCATGGAGTTTGCTGACGAGATTGAAGTTCTTGAACCAAAGGAGCTTGCGGATTTGATAAAAGTCACCTTACAAAAGGTGAGTGATGATCATGCCTAAAAGCTCAAGCCTTAGCGGAGCTGATCGCTATAACTTCATGCTCGCGCTGACCGGGTACCTGATCAACCATCGCCAACAACCTCTTTCCGAACTTGCAAAACACTTTCAAGTTTCCGAAAAAGAGATTAAATCAGCCGTTGTGACGATTTCGCTTTCAGGTGTTGGCATGTATCGCCCAGATGAGCTGTTCTTTCTGGACTACGACTTGCTGGAAGAAGACATCGTTGACCTAAGCTTCGCCCCTACGTTGGAGGCGGTTCCACGGCTTTCCACTCGTCAAGCAGCGGCAATTGCAAGTGGATTGGCCTATCTTGTCGACTTGGTTGAGCCAGGAGATCAGGTGCACATCAACGAGTTACTGGAGATTCTAGGAAGGGGTGCGCTCAGCACCAAGGAGTTGCCTTTTATGGTTCAACCGACTCGTGGCGATGGGGACTTGGCCCTTGTGCGCCAGGCAGTTGCGGAATCAAGAGCCTTGTTTTGCACTTACATAAATTCATCCGGGGAAGTATCTGATCGCGAAATTGAACCGCAGCTTCTGGAGTCAAGAGAGTCAAATTGGTTTGTTAGGGGCTTTTGTCGAACCAACAACGAGCCAAGAGTGTTTCGTTTGGATCGAATGAGAGAAATTAGGCTGCTCGATACTTTCGACGAAAGAACCTCACATCCAGGAGATGGTTCGCAGATATATGAGGTTCGTGACACCGATACAGAAGTATTGTTCGAGGTAGAGCCTGAGGCTTTCGGTTTGATAGCCGATTACAAACCGGAACATGAGATTTCCGGCAACAAAGCGGTTCAAGTTCAAATAGCTATTGGAGAGCTTGAAACCTTAGGGAGAATTGTTTCCAGGTATGGCGGCAAAGTAAGAATTCTTGCTCCGGAATCAGCGCGCCAAGCCGTGCGGGATTTTGCCCAACGTGCACTCGGGAATCACAAACCAGAGCCCCAAGCGGAGTAGGTTTTATAGACATGGAATGGTTTTGGGCGATTGGCTTTGCCGTAGCGATGCTTTTGTGGACTGGGATCTACTTGATACGCAAGCTACTGCGATTTGGTCCACCAGCTAAGAAGCTGGCGACCCAACTCGAGGCCCTAAACGCAGCTAATGCGAAAGTCCCAGAAATCGCCAAGGCGCTCTCGGCCCTAGGCGATGACCCAGCAATCCACATAGCAAGGCGCCAGCAGCTGCTACGCGAGGCGAGGGAGCGCAAGCGCCAGCGAGAGCGTAGGCTTAGGTCTAGAGATTTTTAGTAAGAGATAGGGAAACCAATGCGTCTACAAGGCTGGGAATGG
>ERZ1022724.23-NODE-23-length-40340-cov-13.194589_pt1 | contig 40340 bp, 21 predicted proteins | sample MGYA00521091_ERZ1022724 | MGnify/ENA primary metagenome ERZ1022724 (study PRJEB33162, sample SAMN09537610) | freshwater metagenome | isolation source: freshwater | place: Canada:Alberta | collected 2017-07 | study: EMG produced TPA metagenomics assembly of the... | reverse complement strand
GCGCCTCGCAAGCCGGAGACGAAACCCGCGCCGCAGCTCCGGACCAGGATCGCTCATTCACCGTCGCCAAAGCCCCTGCCACCGTGACCCTTGGCAACCTCAGCCACGTCTACGACGGGTCCGCCAAATCCGCCGCCGTCACCACCACCCCTGCGGGGCTGACTGTCGATCTCCGCTACAACGGCCAACAGACCGCCCCCTTGATGGTCGGCAGTTATGAAGTCACCGCCGTCGTCGCAGACGACGACTACGAAGGTGCAGCTTCAGCAACACTGATCATCTCAGCGATTCCGCAGACCCTCACATTCAATCCGCTTCCGGACAAAACCTTTGGGGACGCCCCCTTCCCACTCACCGCAACCGCGAGTTCCGGGCTGCCGGTATCATTCAACATCCTCAGCGGCCCGGCGACCTTGGCGGGGGCGACCCTCACCATCACCGGATCAGGGACCGTCACCATCCGCGCCTCGCAAGCCGGAGACGAAACCCGCGCCGCAGCTCCGGACCAGGATCGCTCGTTCACCGTCGCCAAAGCCCCTGCCACCGTGACCCTTGGCAACTTGACGGCTACCTACGATGGCACTCCGAAAGCTGCCACATCGGTCACCAATCCCTCCGGCCTCCTCGTGGTGAAAACCTACAACGGCAGCAGCACCGAACCCATCGCGGCCGGTTCCTACACGGTCAATGCCACCGTCGTTGACGCCGACCACCACGGCTCAGCCTCCGCAACACTGGTTATCATCGACCTCAAAACCCCTCACGAAGACTGGCGCTTCACCCATTTTCAAACCTACGACAATCAAGGCAACGCCGCAGACTCCGCAGACCCGGATCACGACGGCATCGTCAACCTGACGGAATTCGCCCTCGGCCTGGATCCCAAATCTCCTTCGACCATCCCAGCCACCTTGACGCTCGCAAACGGCTCCATGCAATTCACCTACACCCGGCTCATCGCAGCGGTCGCGGAAATCAACTTCAGCGTGGAACAAAGCACCGAATTATCCACCAACCATTGGACTACCCTTGGCGTGGGCTCGGAGTCACTGCCCTTTGCTAGTGACGGCACACGACATTCCGTCACCGTCACCATTCCAGCGACAGGAACCAAGCGCTTCGTTCGTTTGAAACTCACGCCAAAGCAGCCTTGAATCCGGTTCGGGGTTGGGCCAGCGTCACCCCAAGCCACGCGCCCCATCCTTTTTGTTCTATGAAACCGCTTTTGTCCTGCGCCATCCTGTGCGCCCTCGTGAACTCGGGCGTTCTCTCCGCCATCACCATCCCCGACCAAGGGATGGAAATGACCAAGGAAGCCAAGCTCTCCGCCTACGTCAACAAGACCGTCGGCACCTCCGAGATCCTGGACTCCGACACTGACGCTCCGGGCGGCTACCGGGTTTCCATCACCGCACCCGAACCGTCCCAACCCTACCTCGCCCAGATCAGCATCAACTGCCCTGCCGGAGGCTTGGAAAAGGGTGACAAGGTGCTCGCAATCATCAAGGCCCGCGCCAGCTCGGGTGAGGGCTCCTTAGGGGTAAAGCTCCAACTCGCCAGTTCACCCTTTACCGAAGCAGCCGGGGCCACGGAGATCACGCCGCTCTCCACTTGGAACGAGTTCCCCGTGCTTTTCATCGTTCAAAACCCGCTTCCCGAGGGCAAGGCCGCCCTGACTCTTTTCTGCGCACGGACCCGCCAAGTGGTCGAGGTCGCGAGCATCCGCGTGCTCCGCTATTCTCCCCAGACGGACGTCTCCAAGTTCCCCCGCATCCGCCGCACCTACGAGGGGCGTGAGCCGGACGCACCTTGGCGTCAGGCAGCTCTCGAGCGCATTGAAAAAATCCGCAAGGCCGACTGTGCCCTCCACCTCACCAGGGCCGATGGCAAGCCCTTCGCCAACCAAAAGGTCAAGCTCACCCTCAGACGACATGAATTCGGATTCGGTTCCGCCACGCCCGCCGCCTTTTACGCAAAAGACACCCCGGACGCCCGCCGCTACCGCGACATCATCGACCGCCTGTTCAGCATCATCGTTTTTGAAAACGACCTCAAAGACATGTGGTGGGGAGAAAAGACGCCACCTCACGAACGAACCGCACGCAACGAAGAACTCAACCAGGCGTTTGCATGGCTGGAAAAACGCAACATCGCCGTGCGTGGCCACTACTTGATGCAGGTGGCCATCCCCAGCAACATCAAGGAAATGGACGCCGCCGCCATCCGTCGCCACTTTCTCGACACCTCCCGCCAGCGGATCGAATTCGCAGGAAATCGCGTCATCGAATGGGACGCCATCAACCACCCGATCGCCTGGACCGGCGCCAAACTTTTCAGCAAAATCCCCGGCCTCGAAAACCTCGACCGCGAGGTCCTCACCCAGGCCCGCAGCCTCACCAAGCTTCCCATGTGGGTCAACGAAGACCAACTCTTCCGCCCCGGCGCACAATCCGACGACACCTGGACCTACCTCAAGCAACTCAAGCAGGACGGGATCAAAATCGATGGCATCGGCAATCAGGCCCACCTCCACGAGAGTTACCTGCCCTCCCCGGAGAGCATCCTACAAATCACGGATCATTTTGCGCAACTCGCTCCTCATCAATCCATCACCGAGTTCGACTTGCAAACCGTGGAGGATGAGCAACTCGCAGCCGATTACACCCGGGACATCCTCATCGCCTGCTTCAGCCACCCCGCCTACACCAGTTTCTTATGGTGGGGCTTCTGGGAAGGAAGCCACTGGGAGCCCTCCGCCGCATCCTGGAAAAAGGACTGGACCATCCTCAAACGCGGCGAAGTCATGGAGGAATGGCTCGGAAAACGCTGGCGCACCGAAGTGACCGCCACCAGCGACGCCGCAGGAACCATCACCTGGAGAGGATTCCCCGGGTGGTATGACCTCACCACCGAGGAGGGTAAAAAAACCGAATTCCAGGTCACCATGAAAAAATCCTCGGCCACCGCGACGCCCGAGTAGGAGCCGCCCCTCCAAGGCCACCTCAAATTTGCGCAATTTCCCAGTGAAGATGCGCGATTTGAATCGGTATCATCAGCGTCGCCCATACTCCGATGCTTCCAAAACTCTCCGCAATCCTTCTCCTCCTCGCCACACCCCTTCATTCGGAGGCACCCGCGAGCCCTCAAGCGCCCCTTCCGCGCGACACCCATCTCATCGCGCTGAACCAGATCGGCTACGCCACCGCGCAAGCCAAGCGCTTCACCGCCCCACTCTCACCGGACGGCACCCCATTCATCATCCGCCGCGCGGACAACCCGCAGATTCTCCACCGCAGCACCATCCAGGGCAACATCGGTGACTTCAGCGCTTTCAAACCCACAGTATCGAACGAACGCTACGTCGTGGAAATCCGCGGCGGCAATCTCAGCCCAGGCATCAGCGACCCCTTCCTGATCCGTCCCGACATCCTGCGCGAGCAGTATTGGCAACCTGCGGTGGACTTCCTCATCGACAGCCGCAGCGTCACCGGCACCCACCCCAGCGCCTTCGGCGGCTGCCCGTGGCGGGATGGCAACTACTACGACGCCATCATCCCCTCCTTGGTCCTTTTCTATCTGGCAGATCCAGCCCACATCGCCACCATGCCACGCCAGATCGACTGGCAGGCTGACAAGAAGCGCGTGCTCGATCCCACCTTCAAATACGACGTAAAAAACCCCGAAAGCGGTGGCGTCATGGAGGCCGTCACCCGCTATTACAACGAACTCGAACCTCCCTCGCCCGGGGCTCCGGACGTCGTGAAACTCATCCACTGGGGTGCCGGATTCTACCTCATGAAACCTTCCACCAAAGACCCCATGGGCGACCCCGAACCCCGCCAAATCCACGCCCAAACGGTGGAACAAGTTTCCTACGTGCTCTGGGCCTGGCCATCCCTCAAGCAATGGCTCCCCCAATCGTTCTACGACCGTTGCCGCGACTTCTGTTTTTCCAACTGGGAAAAATCCCTCGCCATCGATGAAAAATGGTGGAATCCGGAATCCTACGACCCCCCGCCGACCGGCCAAAACCCCATGGCAGGTCGCCTCCACCCCTACAAAGGACGCCATGCTCCCGGCCACTCGATCGTCCCCAATCTCCTCATGCACGAGGTCGCCAAGCGGGAGAACCGCACGGACTCCGCCCAGTATCTTACCGCCGCCAACAAGCAAGCCACCTACCTCGTCGAGCACCTCGACTGGAACGACCCCCGCAGCACCAAGGGCCACCGCATGAGCGAACACCGCAGCATCCCGAACCTCGTTTGGCTGCTGCAAAAATACCCGGATCACGCCCCGCCCGGCCTGCGCGAAAAAATCGAAGCCTGGGCCAAGGTCGCCGTCGCCCGCTCGGCCAACATGTGGGACTTCCGCCGCTACGATGACAACGAACACTGGACCATCCCAAAGCTCAACGACGTCGGCAGCACGGTCTCGTTTCCCGCCATCGCCACCGCCGCGTCCTGGGTCGTGCAAGACCCCGCCCTCAAGTCCCGCCTGCAAGAACTCGCCGTCTCCCACATCGACATCGCCTTCGGCCGCAATCCCCGCCTCGCCGCCTCACCCCACCTCCCCCGGATGGGCTTTCCTGAGATCGAGCGCGGCTGGCCCATCGGCCACAAGCTCAACGTCTGCGCCCGGCTGGAAACCTGCCGCGGCTCCATCTCCTCAGGCCCGGGCTCCGAGATGTTTCCCTTCAATCCCGAAGCCCCGTTCCGCCACGCAGAAGGTTGGGTGAATTACGGTGCAAGCTGGTGCATCAGCCTTTTCTATCTGAAAATGGACAGCACCGCCAGCACTCCCGACCTCTGAGCCCCGGACTCCGCTCCCAGGGGAACAGCATCGCAGGTGAAAAAGCTCTGGTCGAGGAAACCCCGCGCACTCAGATTCCGGCGCGGGTCATTCCGGATGAAAAGCGCCCATGCGCCACCGGTCACCCTCTCCTCTTCACCATGAACATGAATCTCCTGCTCAAAGCCTTCCTTCTGGCCGCCACGCTCAGCATCAGCAAGGCGGATGAACTCGCCAAAGCCTTTCAAAATCCAAGCGAAGAGTCGAAGCCTTGGACCTACTGGTACTGGCTCAACAACCAGGTCACCAAAGAAGGCATCACCAAGGATCTCGAAGCCATGGCCAAGGTGGGGATCAAGCTTGCGATGATCGGTAACATCTCCGGCGAGGGCGGCGAACCCGGCCAAGTCAAAATGCTATCCCCGGAATGGGACGCTCTGACTCGTCACGCTTTCAAGGAAGCGAGCAGGCTCTCCGTCGAGCTCATGATGTTCAACGGACCGGGCTGGAGCCAGTCGGGTGGGCCATGGATCAAACCGGAACAATCGATGCGCCGCATCGCATGGAGCGAGTTCCCCACCACCGGCGGCACATTTTCCCGGAAGGTCCGCCCAGACGACCGACTCCCGAGCCAGGATGTCGCCGTGCTCGCCGTGCCACGCCTCGCCACCGTGTCGGTCGATGGTGCGGCCGCCTCCCCGGCACCTATCAGTGACACCCTCGAACTCGGGAAATCCTCATGGATCTGGTACCCCGGAGAAAATGCAGCGGTCGAGGCACCCGTCGGAACCCGGCATTTCAAACGCGAATTCCAAGCCACCCCATCCACGCTGCTCTCAGCCCATATCCGGTTGACCGCCGACAACCACTACCTCCTCACCGTGAATGGCAAGCCGGTTTTGAAAGACGACGCATGGGAGACCCCGGAAACCGCTTCGATCAAGGAACACCTCAAGGACGGCACGAACACCATCTCCGTAGCCGTGACGAACCCTGAAAAAAGCCCGGCAGGCCTGCTCGCGGCGATTCGCTGCGTCGGCACGGATGGCAAGGAGCAGACCCTCATCTCCGACGCGGCATGGCAGGCATCGCCGGACGGCACGGGCAACTGGGTTCCCGCGGAAGCACTGGGACCCATGCAAATGATGCCCTGGGCACTCAAAAATCCCGAATCATCCACATCTGCTGTCTTGCGCTTCACCCATGCGCAGCCCTTCACCGCCCGCTCGCTCACCGTCCATGGCACAGGAAAGGGCAGGCTCTACGCCCTGCGCGATGGGCAGCGACAATTCATCACCGACATCGACGCCGCTGGAGGCAAGCCGAATACGGACTTCCTCCCCAACGCCGTCGAGACATTCAGCTTCCCGGACATCCGCGCCAGCGCGTTCGAACTGGTACCAGCCTTCGGCTGCCGTGTCGAAATCAGTTCCGCTCCCACAGTCGCCCAAGTCATCGAAAAACAAATGGGCCGCATGCACCCCACCCCCAGCCCGACCTGGCAATCCTATATCTTCCCCGCCACCGCCGAGCCCGGAGACACCACCTCGGTGATCAGCCAGAACCGTATCATCAACCTCACCGCCAAACTCGGGGCGGATGGCATTCTGAACTGCACCCTGCCCACCGGGGACTGGACCATCATCCATTTCGGCATGGTCACCACCGGAAAAATGAACGCCCCTGCCGCCCCGGAGGCCACCGGGCTGGAAGTTGACAAAATGAGCAAAGCCCACACCCGGCATCACTTCAACTCATTCATCACCCCCTTGATCCAAGGAATGCCCCCCGCGGAACGAGCCGTATTCAAGGGCATCACCATCGACAGCTACGAGGTCGGTTCGCAGAACTGGACCGACGGCTTCGCAACGGAGTTCGAAAGGCGCAATGGTTACAACCCCATGCTGATGTTGCCAGTGATGACCGGCCGCATGGTCGATAGCGCAAAAAGCTCCGACCAATTTCTCTGGGACCTGCGCCGGACGGTCGCGGACATGATCGCCGAAAACTACGTCGGTGGCCTCCGCGAGATTGCCAATGCGAATGGCTTGCGACTCTGGTGCGAAAACTACGGCCATTGGGGATTTCCCGGCGAATTCCTGATCTATGGCGGCCAAGCCGACGAAATCGGCGGGGAGTTCTGGACCACCGACACCAGTCTGGGCACCATCGAGTGCCGGGCTGCCAGTTCCTCTGGCCACATCTACGGAAAGCGCCGCATCTATGCGGAGGCCTTCACCAGCACCCTCAAGCAAGACCATCACCCCTACGCCATCAAGGCTCGCGGCGAGGAATTGTTCTGCGAAGGAATCAACCACTTCGTCCTGCACGTCTACGCGCACCAGACGAAAGATGGCAGCCCGGGCAACAACCCATGGTTCGGCACCGCCTTTCATCGCAATACCTCATGGTTCATGCAGGGCCGGGATTGGGTGAAATACCTCCAACGCTGCCACACCCTGTTGCAGCAAGGTGAGCCGGTGGCCGATGTCGCAGTATTCATCGGCGACTTCGCGCCACAGATGACCGGCCCGGCCAACCCGGTGCCCGCAGGCTATGACTACGATTTCATGGGCGCGGATGCGATCCTCCGGAAACTGGATGTCATCCATGGCGAGTGGGTGGTTTATGACGAGCACGACCCCAAGCGGATCGCGTCCCGCTACCCCGTGCTCGCCACCCCCGACGCCGGATACGTCCGCCCGCACGTGACCAAGCGCCTCGCCGAGCTGAGGGCAAAAGGAGGCCGCATCATCGCGGGGGTTCCAATCGCGGCAACCACCCTCAAGCAGGCTGGCATCGCGCCGATTGTGTCAGACACGAGCTGCCCGATCCGCTGGAAGGCGCGGCGCCTTGAGGACGGGATGATGTTTTTCCTCTCCAACTTTGCCAAGGCCGGAACCTTCGAGGCGACGCTGCGTGTGGATGGCCTGGCTCCCGAGTTATTCAATCCGGTCACAGGCGAGATCACCCGCCTGGCACGTTACACCTGTGGCGCTGGCAGCACGCGGATTTCGATCCATATCGATGATCCTTCCGAGTCCTATTTCATCGTGTTTCGCCGGAAAGCGACAGCGCCGTCGGTGGTGAAGGCGCAACTCGCCGGCCAGGAGGTGCCTCCCGGAGCACTTCATCTCACATACCAGGGGAACGACACCCTCAAGGCTGAATCCGAAAAAGCCGGAAGTTATACCCTCACCATGAGCGACGGCAGCAGCCGCGAGTGCGTCATCGACAAAGACTCACAGACCTTCGCGATCGAAAGCCCGTGGATCGCCACCAAACAGAACGACGGAGAACACACCATTCTGCAGAAAACCACCTTCACCCTTCCCACCGCCTTTGGAAAAGGCCAACGGGTGATCCTGGACCTTGGCAAGGTCCAGGTGATGGCCAAGGTGAAGCTCAACGAGCAAGTCTATGACACACTCTGGATGCCGCCATTCACCCTCGATGTGACCGATGCGATCCTGCCGGGAAAAAACCAAATTCAGGTCCTGGTGACCTCCACCTCCACAAGCCAACCCTCACTCGGGACACCGGTCCAACTGAAAACCCTGACGCCTGCCAGATAACCAAGGACAAGGCTCTCAAGGAATCTCCCCGCGATTGAGGATCCCGTCGATCAGCGCGCCACGGGTATCGATCACCGTCACCTTCCTCTTGGCGGCGGGTTGGGATAGAATGCCCCGCAACCGCATCAGCGACTGACCTGCGGACTGGCCATCGTAACTGTTGAACGCGATGGTAAACTCCGACTTCGGTGCCACAGGCTTGCCGCGGTGCTCGAAGCGGGTGACCTCCCCGGCGCGATTCAAGGTGATTTCGAAAGGCCAGAGGATGCGGTCGGATTTACCCCTCAAGCGCTCCTCACGGACCACCTCGATGAGATCCTCCGCGGTTAACACAGCGGTCATGAGCAGGTTTTCATAAGGCAGCAGGGACCAGCAATCTCCAACCGTGATTTCCCCCGGCGGCAGATTTCCTGACCCGAAAGTCCCATGAAACACCCCGTCCACCGGAGTCCCGTTCCGGCTGAGCGCCTCGGAAAAGCACTCACAAAACAGCCTCACAAGCTCGTTGTCCCGGCCAGCCCCGCGAATCTCACGGGTGACGCGCCCCAGTTTACGAGTCATCGAAGCGGCGCTCATTGCCAAATCCGGCCCCGCCGCCTCCATCACGGCAGGGTCGAGTTCGTAAGTCGTATCCATCAACTGGGTCATCGCCTCCCGCCCGACCAGCCTCCGAGAGTCTGGGTCGAAGATCAGATCCATGCGCCCGCAGTGGATGCCATGATAGGAAGCCTGCGAACAAAGCACCCCGGCAAAATCCCATGATGGCTCGTCCTGGTGGGTGTGCCCCGCCAGCAGCACATCCACGCCGGGTGCCTCCTTGAGCAGCTCGCGAAGCGGGTTCGCGAAATCATCCGCAACCCGCCACCCCATGTGCGCCATGACCACGATGGCATCCGCCTTGTCTGCCCTCGCCTCGGCGATCGAGCGCCGGAGCGACTCCAGCGGATGCCTTACTTCTACATCGCCGAGTGTTTCCGGAGCCAGCCAGTAGGGCAGCCCCGGCGTCACCAGGCCGATGAGTGCGATGCGGAAGCCCCCCACGTGCCGCATGACCCATGGTCTAACCGACTTCCAATCCCCATCCGCGCGCCCCATGGATTTCCCTCCAGCCGTGAGATTGGCTGCGAGCACCGCGGGTTTGGAAAGCGCCAGGTTTTCCCGGAGGCATTCCGGTCCCCAATCGAAGTCATGATTTCCCGGCGTCCAGGCGTCGTAGCCAAGACGATTGAAAATCTTCATCATCAGATTCCCGCGGGTGGCATGACCGACGGCGGTGCCCTGATAGACATCGCCGATGTCAAGCAGCAGCGAGTCGGGGTTTTCACGTCGCCACTTGCGGATGATGGTGGCACAGCGGGCCATCCCGCCGACATCATCCATCCCGCCGTAACTTCGAGTGGGCAGGATGTGCCCGTGCAAGTCGGTGGTGTGGATCAGCGAAATCCTGCGGAATCGCTCAGGCTCGGCACGAACCTGAAGCGCCGCCGCACCAAGCCAGGCGGAACTCCCCAGGAGGAACCTGCGTCTCGACTGCCCACTCCCTTTCACGGGCACCAACCTGACAGTTCAGCCCAGCATTGACAAGCGAAGGCATGCGCCTGGCGGAGTCCTGCCATCAAGGTCGCTTGTGCCGCGTCACATTCAAACTCACGGACAGGGTAGGAAGCAACGAGACTCTTGTCGTTGAAGCGATTAGATGGTCTTAGCGGAGAGCTTCGCGCATTTCGAAGGGCCCACACATTCACCAGCACCGCAGAACTGTGGTGCCTTCCTACGCGCCAATTTGAGTTTTACAAGGCACTAGTAACACGGCCCAAAATCTCCGCGGTAGTGCCCACGCCCGTAGAAGCCACCGCCATGGTAGTGATGGTGGTCATTGTTGTTCGCAGCCGCGTAACCGATGAGCCCAGCGGCCGCGACACCCGCCACCGCCAGTCCGGGATCCACGGACTGAACCGGGCGACCATACGAATCATAGGTGGTGATACAACTGACGCTGGAAGAGACACAGGTCACAAGCAAGGCCACGACAGCCCAACGGGAGCAAGATGGTTTCGTTTTCACATGGAAAAAGACGGGCGGCAGTCCGGTTTATTCAACCGGATTAAAAAAAATCATCCCATGGGGCGAAAATCCCCCAAAATCCGTAATCTGCGGCCTACGCGAATAGGGGATGTTTTATGGCCAGCAATATGCTAAGCAACGGGCGGCACAGGGGGGGAAGGACCGTCTGCGGCCCTCATTGCCCCACTCATCCCCCACTTTCGCCCCTCAACCGTTTTTCCCGCCAAGAGACATCGCCAGCGCCTTGTTGCAGATAGCCAATTCCCGCCCCCCTTGATTGTGAGACTTCTTTTTTTTCTTTTCTCCCTCAGCCTCTTGCACCGTGCGGGAGCCGACACCATTTCCTGGAACGGCCAGCGGGGCACGCTTCAGAAGGCTGGCTTCGGCAACCAGCGGGCAACACACTCCATCAGCTCTGGCGGCGGCATTCAAGCGACCTTCACCCTGGGCCATCGCTCGACCACGGCCCAGAAGTTCACCTATTCCAAATGGGAAATCGACCGCTGGGGTGATCCCGGCAGCTTGTCGCCCGCACCCGGCTCATGGCAGGCCGTCAGTAACTCCGCCAACCAAGTGGGCCTCACCCTTTGGGGATACTGGGGAAATGCCGGCTCGCCACTCGTCCCCGGTGATACGACGTCCTACCAGCTCACCATCGACTTCGACCAACCGGTCACCTCACTCACCCTCCCACTCCGCGGAATCAACGCCCTCGCAGACTCCCGCGGGAACAACGCCATCGACATCATCACCGTGGAATCCTTTTTCGATGGGACTCCCCAACCATCCCCGACTTACTCCAGTGTCGGCACGGGCGTGGTCCGCACAGGCGACACCCTCACGGGTGATTTTGCCCATCCCATCGGCACCGATACCGGCCAGGTGAGGACTTCGGATCAGGGCACGGCCACTGCCACCTTCCCCGGCAGCATCGACCGCGTGGTCCTCACCATCACAAGCGAAGCGCGCCACCCCACACCAGCGCTCCTTCAGGATCAGGCCCAAAACTGGTCCATCTCGCTGGGCGATCTCACATTTGATGCGGCACCCGTGGCGGCCAGAAGTCTGGTCACCTGGCAGAACCGGCGAAGCACGCTTTCGAAACCAGCCTTCGACTCATCTCCTGCGAGCACCCAGGTCGTCTCCCACGATGAAAAGTCCCTGGTGACCTTCGACATGACCCACGTGGCCACCACCGCCGGCCGGTTCAGCTACTCCAAATGGGAAATCGACCGCTGGGGCGACCCCACGGCCGCTGCCACGCCGCTGCCGGGTTCCTGGCAAGTCCAGAGCAACGTCGCCAACGATGTCGTGTTAGGGCTATGGGGTTACTGGGGCAACGACGGCACCCCAGGTTCCCCCCCACTGGCTCCGGGCGATCTAACTTCCTACAAACTCAGGATCAAGTTCGACCAGCCCGTGACGGATTTGAAGTTTTCGCTCCACGGCGTGGATTCAATCGTCGGTAATGGACAGAACTCATTTGATCGGATCACGGTCGATTCATTCCTCCGCGACATCCCGCAAGCGGTTCCGGTCTTTTCAAATCGTGGGTCGGCGCTCGCGCAATCCAGCAACATCCTCAACGCCGACCTCAACCTTCCCAACGGGACCTTCCTCAATACCGGCGACGCGGGTTCAGTCTCCCTACGCTTCATCAGCGCGGTGGACGAGGTGGTCCTCACGCTGGTAAACGAAGCCAAAAACCCGATGCCTGCCGCCTTCCAGCCAGCGGACCAGAAGTGGTCGTTCTCCATCGGCGAGCTCTCATTCCTGTGCGGCACCACCAACAACATCGGCTGGGCAGCACGCCAAGGGACGCTCTCGAAGCCAGAATTCACCAACGCCTCCGCCACCTACCAGGCAGTATCGGCCGACGGCGGCGTGATCGGCAGCTTCCAGCTGGATCACATCGCCACCACCGGGAACAAACCGAGCTACTCCAAGTGGGAAATCGACCGCTGGGGAGACCCATCCGGTGTTCATACACAGCTTGGTTCATGGCAAATGATGAGCAACGCCGCCAACGACATAGTCCTGGGCATCTGGGGGTACTGGGGCACGGATGGCACGGCAAACGGGCCCCGGGTCGCCGTGGGCGATCAAACGAGCTACCGCATCACGATCAGATTCAACCGACCGCTGGAAAACCTGAGTTTTTTCCTCCACGGCATCAACGCCCTGCTCAAGCCCGAGGCGGGCTTCAACTCTCAGGACATCGTCACGGTAAGTTCGTATCTGGGCACGAGCCAGCTACCCTCACCTGTTTATTCCCAGGAAGGAAATGCTTTCACCCGCACCGGAGACACCCTTAGCGGAAACTTCGCCGTGCAAATCAACAACGGCTTCTCCGGGCAACACATCAGCGATCAAGGCTCCATCAAGGTCCAACTCGTCCAGCCCGCCGACCGGGTGGAACTCATCCTGGTGAACCGTGCCGACCACCCTGTTCCAGCAAGCTATCAGGACGGCCTGCAAACCTACTCCTTTTCCATCGGTCGTTTCGACTTCCGCTATGGCAATGTGGGTTCTTCCGCCGCACTGTTCCCCGGCTCGACCAGTCCGCCGCCCGGCCCGCATTTTCCCGCGCCGCCTTTGCCCGGCGCACGGGTCTCGCTCGCGCCCACGCCCCAGGGAACCATGCGCTTGAGAGTGCTGGAACCGGTCGCCGGCCTGCCAGACTTAGCGAGATTGGAATTCTCCCCGAACCTCAGCGGCTGGCTCCCCTACCCGGTCACCCAGACCCAAGTCCAGTCCGTGGACCGGGGAGTGGAGATCGATGTGCCGACGGGAAGCCCCCCCGGCCGTGGCTTCTTCCGCTGGCGTAAATGATCCACTCCGCGGACGGCACCCAACGGCGGGTCAAGGCTGCTTGCCACCAGCCGCTTCCCGCGCCTCGGAATCATGCATGATCTCAGCGGCGTGCTCCACCTCCGCGACCGGCTCCGGTAGCCGCACCTTGGCGAACAGGACCCGGAACGGAAACCAAAGCGCAGAAAACAACCCGCCAAGCACATAATCGTAAGCCCGCACCGGCAACATCAATCCGGCGTTCACCGGCTTCATGAAGCTTCGCAGCACTTCGCTTTTCGAATACCAAATCGTAAAGGCGATGATCAAAACGATGCCGATGAACTTCTCCGTCGTGTGGATGTCCACATGGAAACTCAGCTCCGTCACCAGCAACATTCCGACAAAGCCGATCAACAAAAACGCCGTGTGCTCCAGCACCGGAAAGATTTCTATCAGCTTGATGCAATGCCCCGCCACGAAACGCAGCGCCAGAATCCCAATGAAGACACCGGTGCAGACCACCCACATCTTGTCACTCAGGGCGACCGCCGCCACCACATTGTCCACCCCGAGGCTCAAGTCCAGCAGCTCGATCGAGGCCACCGTGGCCCAGAACCCGCGCCCCGCGGACCGGGCGATCACCTCGCCTGCTTCATCAAGCTCCTGCTGCCCATCCTTGTATCGTGCCGCAAAATGGTGCGCCATCAGGTGAATCAGATAGGCGGCCCCGAGAAACTTCAACCATGGGTTGGCGATGATGTAGGCAGCCAGCAACAGCGCCAGGCCGCGGAACACATAGGCACCGATGATGCCAACACGCAGCGCCCAGAATTTCTGCTTCCCGGGGAGATGGGACGCCATCGCCGCGATCGCCAGGGCGTTGTCCACCGAGAGCAAGCCCTCAATGATCACCAAGGAAATAATGACTGGCAGGGCCTCAACGAAATTGGACCAGAGTTCGGGAGCAGTGATGGCGGATAACATAAGCGGAAGAGGGGGGACACTCTACACTCCCGCACCGACTGGCAAGCACGACCCTCGCAAGGCACCCATTTCAGGCTGCTCGTGCTCTGGCACCCGGACTCCACCGCCGCACCGGACTTCGGGCCCGGCGGTGGGACCACTCGCTCGATGGGCCAGCAAGATCTCCGCGTGAGCCGTTGAAGCTCCGCCGGACGCGGGTCGTCAGGCCGTTTACTCAGCCTGCGTCTTGACTTTGCCAAGCACTTCCACCCTGACCTTGGCGACGCCACGACTGGCAAAGCCCAGACGCTCGGCAGAACCGATGGTCACATCGATGATCCGCCCCTTGGTATAAGGCCCGCGGTCGTTGATGGTCACCACCTCGGAGCGGCCGTTTGCTTCATTGATGACGCGCACCTTCGTGCCCATCGGCAAAGTCTTATGAGCTGCCGTATAGCCTTGGTTGCACAACCGTTGCCCGCTGGCCGTTCGGGTCCCTGAGTTCGTCTTGATCGAATACCATGACGCCTTGCCATGCTGGACCTCCTTGACTGCGAGTTGGGATTCCTGCCGACTGAAGGATGATTTCGAGTTGGCATTTCCAGTTGATGCGCAGCTGGGAATGAGAATGACGCCGGCGAGTGCCAGGGCCACGGATTTGAAGTTCCGGGTCATGTTCATCGTTAAGTCGTCCCGGGTTGGGGGACGAGCGAGGCATAAGAGCCACGAAATGAGGAAGCAAGGATAAACTGGCAGGTGCCAAAAACCCGGATTTCCTTGTAAATTCAAAGGATTTTCAGCAAGTAATACAGATAACTTAAATAATTTTCTGGCCAATTTGGCATAAATTTTGTTAACCAAACTTAAATGTTAAAGCAAAAAACCACCACAACACGCAATCGTTTCACGAGTGCGGATTTGGATTTTCTTGCCTCGGTCCTCGTCCCTGGCGAGCAGAGACCGCATGTGGAGAAGCTCTGGACCGACCCGGATGCACTGCGTGGGATGTTAGATCTCCCTGAGGTATTCCGCAGCTTGCTGAATTCTCCCGAGACCCTGCGGATCTCGCCGCGGTTTTATTTTTATATCCTCGTCCGCCATGCGTTTTTACAAGCCAATCTGCGCGCACCAGAGGTGGCGGACTACGTCTCGGACGTGATGACCCGGAGCGTCAGCCCCGCCCACCGGGACCCGCTCTGCGACGTTGCAAGAGGATTCACCCACGCCTCTGAGTTCATCGCTTTCATCAATCGCGCCCAAGGGCGCATGCGCTTTCATCTTCAGGTCGCCGCAGGGAATCAATTCCTGATGCTTGCCGGCCTTTATCCGGGGTTTCTCAGCGGACGCCGGGCCCAGAGCGGCGCGCAAGATCCCGGCTTTTACCAAAACTTCGCGCAGCAGGCCTTCCGAGACGCCGCCGCAAGTCCGCATGCGCCCTCCCCTGCGGCGCGGACGACGCTCGCGCATTTGGCCGAGTCCTTGCCACTTGCCATCCGCTCGCTCAACCGAGTGGCGGATGAATATGTTTTCCTGGGAGACTGAGGAATCCACTCATGACCCGGCAGCACCCGCTTGGTGACTGGGATCATAAAAAATCCGGATTTCCGCCTTCTCCGTGCCGAGGAGCTGCTGGGCACGCTTGAGTGCCGCCCGCGTCGACAGATTCGGATTCCGCGCGCTCGTCAGGAAGATGTTACTCTCGCCCGCCCCCCGGTCGCACCCCTCTTGCAAGGTCGCCAGGATCCCCGATTTCTTGAATACCCGATACACCTCACGCGTGGCACCGGAGACGATGAGATGAAGACCTTTTTGCCTCATGAAAATTATCAAATCCTCCAAGGCCATCACACTCGTGGCATCCAGATGACGGGCATTCTTCAACCGGAGGATGATCACCTGGATCGCAGGATCTGAGACCGTCCGCTGGATCTGGGTCCTGAAAAGCTCCGCCGCACCAAAGAACAAATCCCCTTCCACATGGACGATTGAAATCGCCGGGATCGGCCGCTGCCTCTTTTCACCCATCTCCCGCAACTCACCCGCCTCGCTGAACTCATACTCCACCAAAAACGGCCGACTCGCCTTGCGCAGAAAGAGCGTGATCGAAATCGCTACTCCGATGAATATGGCAACGTGCAGAGGAGCCAGCAGCGTCGCAATCATCGTGATCACCAGCACCGCGGCATCGTCCGATGTCGAGCGCAGGCAGATCTGAATGTGCCTCAGATTGAACAAGGAAAATGACAGGGCGATGACCAGCGCCGCCAGCGCCGCCTTGGGGACGAAGTCGATCAACGGCAAACCCCAGCCCACGGATGCCGCAATGATGACCGCGAAGGTCATCGTATAAACGCCCGAAATCAGCGAGGCAAAACGGGTCTTCGCCCCGGATTCGTGATTGAGCATCGACCGCGTCAGGGAACCCGAGGCTGGCATCCCACCGGCTACCGCACTGGCAAGATTGGCCATCCCCACCGCGAGCATGTCCTGATTCACATCCGGCCGATCCCCCGTCTTGGATGCCAGCGTCTTGGCCATCAGCGTGTTTTCCAAGGAGGCCAGGAACGCAATCGCAAAGGCGATGCTCAACAAACCCGAGATGTCGCTGAATATCCCGGCTCGAAACAATTGCGGCATTTTCAACATCAAATCATCGATCCCGAAGGTCACAAACGTCGCAGCCCCCTTGAATGGCCCCACACCCGCATGAATCAAAGACCCGAAACTCATCGAGGCGATCACCAAGGTCAGCGCAAACGCAGGCCATGCGGGACGCCAGCGGCGGAAGCCGGCAAAAACCAGCAAAGTCGTCACGCCGATCCATACTGAAACCCACTCCGTCTGCGGCAGCGCCACGGCAAGGCCCCATACCAGCCCGGCAAAAGTCGCCGAAGTCCCCGGGCTGATCTGGGATTCCAAGCCCAGAAAAGGCGTCAGTTGATTGGCGATGATCAGCACCGCCGCTCCCGAAATATAGCCCACGAGAACGCTGCGCGACACGTATTGCAAAAGATCCGCCACCCGCAACAAAGCTCCCACCGTCGCGATGATCCCCACCATCATCACCAACAAAGGAATAATCTCACCCCAGCGTCCCGCCAACGCAGGATTCACCGAGAAAAAGCTGAAAACCATCAGCGCCGTGGCATTCGTCGGACCGAGGATCGTGTGACGTGACCCCGCGAACAAAGGTGCGACGAAGGCCGCCACACCTGTGCTGATGATTCCATACACCACCGGCAGTCCCGCAATCGCGGCAAAGGCAATCCCCTGCGCGATCGCCAGCACCGTGACATTCGCCGCCGCCCGCGCGTCATGTCGGAATTGATCCCAACGATACCGCTTCAGGTCCCTGACAAAGGGCACGAACACCACCCGCTCCGCAGCAAAGAAACCCCGGACTTTGCGGGACGCCTTGGAAAAACTGCGTGAAATACTCATGGCACACCCAGAGGCTAGCGGAAACGCGCCCGCCGGAAAAGAAAGATCCCGATCAAAACACAAGCCACATTCGGAGCCCAGAGGATCGCGGTGGCGGCAGACTCCGACTTCACCTGATCTGCCAAGGTCGTGACCAAAAAGTAACCCGCTCCGATCAGCAGACTCATGATCAAGCCCCGCGACGTATCACGCCGGCTGGACTGCAAACCAAGCGGCACCGCCACAAAGGCAAACGACAAACAAGCCAGCGAGAATGAATAACGCCCCATGATCTCTGACCGCATCTTTAGCATGTCTTCCGGCTTCATGTCCGGATTCTCCGCGATCTTCTGCCGGATTTGCTTGTTGGACATCCAGCTCGCTTTGGGCTTCCGGTCCCGTGGGTTTTTCAAATCAATGACCAAGGGCTCCGCCTCTCCCGCGAAGGCCATCTCCACCTCGCCCTTGGCATTTCGGGACTCGAAGTAGGCGTCTTCCAACTTCACCCGCAGCTGGCTCTTTTCCGCATCCACCGCCAGCGCCGCCCTAGCCGCATGGATATAAGTCATCGCCCCACGGACCTCACGGCTGTTCGGCAAAATGTAGAAATGAAAGCCTTCCACCCAGTCCCCATCCCGCGCCTCGATCAAGAGCCGCTGCACGCTGTCCCCGTCACCCTTGAAGTCCCCTTGCACGACACCCGGCTTCAGCAAGGACTTCGGATCGCGCTTGGCTTGCTCGTAAATCAACTGCTTCACCGTCGCCTTGGAGTTCGGAACGACCGTCGTGTTCAACCAGAAACTCAGCACCGACAAAATCAGGCCAATGACAAACACCGGAGCTGCCAAACGCACCAGACTCAAGCCCGCGACCCGGAAACTCGTAATCTCATGCCCCGCCGACAAACGCCCGAACACCAACAACACCGCCGTCAGAAATCCCCACGGTATGGTATACAACAAGGAAACCGGCAAAACATTGATCGAAAACCGGATCACCAACTCCAAGGGAGCCCTCTGGTCCACCAGCAAAGGCTTGATCTGCTTGAAAAGATTCCCCAGCACCAGCACCAAGCCCAGCACAAGCACGGCATACAAGGTGCCGGAGAGCACTTGTTTGCCAATGTAGCGGTCTGAGATTCGCATGACGTCCCAAAACCCTGAAGATCCCCCTCTTTCTTGTCCAGACTTGATGGCTCGAATGTTCCCAAGCCGACCCATCACCTCTGAAACGCCACATCACAGCTCCTCACCCCGGCCGTCCAAGCCTCCTCCCCAGCCGTCAATCCGGTGGAAGCAGTCCTCCTGCGCGCAGGAAGATCACGCAGTCGTTCAGCATGTCATCCCGCAAGGTCGAGGGGCCGTCTTGATACGCATAGACGGGGTGGCCACCACCTTCGATGAGTTTCACCTCGCAACGCACGCCGGCGTTTTTCATCCGGGACTCGAATTCCCGCGCGGTCGCCACCGGCACCAAGGGGTCCTTGGTCCCCAGGAAAAAGAGGGTCGGCGGGGATTGCGCGGAGACGTTGTGCAGCGGCGAAATCTCCTGATAGCGCCCCTTCACCGCGGCATCACCATAACCCAGCGGACCATTGTCGATGACCGGATACCAGAGCGCCAGCGCGTCCGGCCGCGAGGAGACCGTTCGATCCTCGGTGGCGTCATCCAGACCGGTGATGATGCCTGCCGCCGCCGCCACTTGACCGCCGGCCGAAGCTCCAGCGGCGGCGATGCGGTGGGGATCAATCCCGAGCTCGCTGGAGTGCGCACGGACCCAGCGGATGGCGGATTTCCCGTCGGCCACAGCTTCAAAGGCGCTGGTGCCATGGCTGAACGCCGTGCGGTAGTCCGCGCTGATGGCGACCATTCCCCTGGCCGCCAGCGCGCGACATTCCGGATAGAACTGGAGCGGCGTGCCCCGCTGCCATCCACCGCCGAAGAAGAAGACGATGGCCGGACGCGCGGGGGTCGCCGCCCCGGCCGGGCGGAAGACATGCAACGTGAGATCTCCCTTGGCAGGCGATTTGTAAGGAAGTAGTTCCGGCTGATAGACGGCGGGAGGTTTTTCCATGACCGTGACCAGCGCGTCGAACCAGCGGCGCGTCATCTTCGCCGCACCCGTGGCATTCGGGTGCACGAGATCGGCCACGGTATCCTTGACCGGATCAAAGCCAGCGGCCTGGGGGACGATGATGATTCGGGAAGCTGGCTGGTCGAGGTGCCTGGCGAGCAGCCCGAGCTCACGGCCAAGCTCTGGCAGATACGAATACTTCGGCAGCTTGCCGCTCGGGATCGGCTGGGCGAGAAGCACCGTGACTTGCGGATTCACCTTGCGGAAATCCCGGATCAGCGACTCGGTGTCCTTGAGGATCTGAGGAACGGGTTTCTGATCGGCGAACTGGTTGTGCCCGGCGTGAAGCAGGACGATGTCCGCCGGGTGCTTCTTGAAGTTGGCCGGCACGGTGGCGGCGAGGAAGGTCGAATTCTTCCCGCCATATCCCTCGTGCGCCAGGTCACCCATGCGCGACGGAGTGCTGCGCGAACCGACAAATCTAACCAAATACCCCGCCGTGTAGAGTCTCTCCCAGAGCGGGTAGCGCCAGTTTGAAAAAGAGCTCCCGCCCTCGGTGATCGAGTCGCCCACCGGCATGATCCGGTAGATCTTCTGGCCCGCGTGAAGCGGTGCAAGAAGCCCGAGAAACAGGAGCAACCATTTCATCGATAGTCGAAGCGGGCGCTGGCCGTGGTATCTGCGGAGGGCGTGATTCTGACCCAGTAGGCTTGGCAGGTATCCGGGATTTCGTGGTTCAGGGTCTCGCCGGGTTTCACCTTCAGATCCTGATAGAGCACCCAGTCGCCTTCACCCGTGACATCCAGTTCGACCTTGAATGAGACCGCATCCTTGCCTTCGTGAGTGAGTGACAGGGATTTCTTGTCGTAGCCTGTGAAGAGATAGGGGTCGGACGGAGTGCCGGCTTTGACGGCGCTCTTCAACCACGGTCCGCCGGTGCCGGTGGGCTTGCCGAGCTTCCAGAGATCATCGATGGCGCCGGCCCAGACAGCGGCCTTGCCGTCATCCGAGCGGATGATGTGCGGGGACTTCGCGGCAGCTTCGATGCCGGTGATGACGAGCAATCCACGATAGGAAGCGAAGTCGCCGATGAGGCGCCCGTGGCTGGAAATCGGCCGGATCTTGGCGAGTCCGCCAGCGTTCTCGGTGGGAAGTTCGTAGAAGGTTCCGTGGCAGTTGAGGAGATAGCGCTCAGTGCTGATTTCGCGCTGCAGGCGGATGATGCCGTTGGCAGTGAGCTTGTCGAACGCAGCGGATCCACGCGGCAGGCGCCACTTGGCACCCGTGCGGTCGGTGAAGATGACGGCGGATTCCTCGACGGTGAGCGTGCCATTCTTGAGGCTGGTGCCGAGTTTCAGTTCACCGGGGTTGGGAGCATCGGCAAGCGGGCGCAGTTTCATCTCCGCATCGAGCTCATAACAGATTTTCCCGGATGGCTTCTGGTCCGGCTCGGAAGCGAGGGAAACAAGTAAGCTGCGCTTGTTATTGCCGCGGGCACGCATCCAACCGGTGGATACCTCGCTTTTGGAATCCACCCCAGAGATGCCGGCGAACATCGGATCAGACTCCGTTTCCCGGGTATCGGGATTGGAATAGACAAATGCGGCGGTGGCGGCGAGGCAATCCCTAACAGAGCGGACACGGATCCACTCCCCTTTGTCGGCTGCCGGGAATTCCACCATGGCGGATCCCGTCGCGGGCACGCTGACCTTGCGCAGCGTTTGCCAATTTCCATCGCCACGGGCATCAGTCTCAAGGGTGAATTCCACGGCTTGTGCGGACTTGTGAGCGAGGTGGAGAACACGTCTTTGATAGCCGGCGAAGAGGAAGGCGTCGGAGGGCGTTCCAGCCTTCACATCCTCACGGAGCCAAACCGCACCGCGGCCGAGCGCAGGGCCTAACACATCCAGGATCGCGGGCGGGGTGAACCAGAGATTCGACTGGGACTGGCCGGGGCTGGCAAGGAAGTCATCGCCGATTTTTTCATTGAGGAAGGCGGACTTGGCGGTGTCGTCGCAGCCGAAGACAAGCCGGTCGTTCCATTTGCAGAAGTCGCCGATGACCTTGAGGTAGGTCGAGCGCGGCCGGATGCCGGCGGCGTTTTTCGCGCTGAAGGTTTTGGGAAACCTCCAGAACATCCCGTGCATGGTCATGAGCAGATCCTTCTCGCCGATGTCACGAATGCGCGGCCACTCGGTATTCCAACCGTGTGCTCCGTCGTAACAATGGCTGGCCTTCGGCAGGCGGTAAGCATGCCATTTTCCGCCGTCGAGCATCATCAGGATCAACGAGCGGGAATCCCAGCCCACGCTCCAGATCGGATCGGTGGCGGGGTTTTCACTTCCTGAAATACCGCCCGGGCCGGTGACCTCGGTGAACTGATTGCGCCGCACCAGTTCCCAATCACCCTTGCCCGTCCACTCGGCGAGCGCGCCGCTGGCGGTCCGTGGATCGCGCTCGGCCTCCTTGCTCCGCTCGCCATTGTTCGCATAAACCACGCGCCCCTGGCCGGAGTAGAGACCCTTGCCATGATAGCCGGGAAGCTTCGAACCGACAGAGGCGGGGTTCTTCTGCTCGGTGAATCCGGCCTTGTCCCCTCCCCCGTCCTTGATCAGGCCGGTGACTTCGAGGGTCTTCACATCCACCTCATACAGGCCTTCCTCCATCGTCGCGAAATAGACTTTCCCGGCGGGATCCTTGAGATGGCGCGCATTGCCAGTGAGGCGGCCGGGCATGAGCTTGGGCGGAAGCACCCGCACCTCCCGCTTCTCATCGATCAGATACGGGCCGATGATCAACTGGCCGGATTCACGGTGGATCATGCGGTTCGCAGGCGTGCCGCCGACACTCTCGGGGCGGACGACCAACTTGAGATCCGGGGTGATTTCGTAGAGCTTGTCCGTCGAGCCATGCGGCAGGTGAGGACCGTAGGTGATGGCCCACAGGCGATCCGCCCACGGGACGACGGCACCGGTGCCGCACTCACCTTCTTCGTTGAAAAACGCGAGATGCGGATAGATGCCGCTCCATGAAGGAGGTTCGGCGGCGAAAAGCGGCAGGGCGGACAGGAACAGGGTTGCTAACAGTTTCATAATAGGATCGAAAAAAATTTCAGGACTCGGGTGCCAGCCCGTTCATGACTTGCTGGATCATCGGCTGGTCGAGTGCGGCGGAGAAGATATACACCTCATCGAGGTCGCCGCGGAAAAAGAAGGACTGTGGCGGCTCTGAGTTGATTCGCGAGAGATTGCGCCCCATCCAGACTCCGTGGGATACCGTCGAGGGCTGGGTGTCGATGTTTCTGACGGATTTCCGGGTTGCGGATTCAAGCACACCGTCCACATACAGCAGCACATGGGTGGCGGTATTGGGCGAGCCACCATACATCACGGCTGTGAGGTGATGCCATTTGCCGTCGCGGAGATCCGTGGAACCCACGACGGCAGCCTTGCCGGTTCCGACCCGCAATGCACCGAGCGGGCCATCCTCCGCCAGCGGGTTCACCGAGATCTGCCAGGCGCTTCCCAAGCCCTCGACGCGCCCCCACCCGATCATCGCGTAACTCTGATTGATGGTGAGGTCCTCGGGAATTCTGGCCCACAACGAGACGGTGCGCGGTGCCTGCCCCGCGATCCCTTCGAACCCGCTCTCCGCGAAATTCGAGATTCCGTCGAATGCGAGTGCCTTGCCGATTTTCCCATCAATCCGCCGGGCAAGATCATTCCCTCCGCCTGCCGATAACAAGCTCGCCCCTGCTTCCGGCTCGGCAAGTCCGGTGCCGCTGTTGCGCAGGGCCGCGCCGCTTTCCTCTTCAAAGCCCCAACGGATGAATCCGGGCGCCCGCCCCGGGACGGGAGGGAGATTGGTGACGAACACGCCACCGTCCGCAGGGATGCGCTGCGAGGGTCCGGAACCGAGGCGCATCGCCTGGTTCTTTTGAAGCGTGACCACGGACTCTTTTTGCTGATGGGATGCCGCAGTGACGGCCCCCTCAAGCACGTGCACTTCCATAGCTCCCGAACGCTCCACACTGACGCCGAACTCGGTGCCGAGATCGACCACACGTCCGCTTGGTCCGTCGACCACAAAGCCCCTGCCGCGTACCTCGGTCACGCGCGCGACGAGACGCCCGTAGTCCACCCGCGCACTTTTAGAGCCGGTCACTTGCAGCCTCGCCGGCCCCTCTAACAAGACCGATACTCCATCAGGAAACTTCAATTCAGCAAGGCCCGAGGAAAGCTCCAACACCCGTCCCGCCTGCAACAGGTCACCCATCTCGGCGGACGCGCCCGTCCACACCACGGACTCGCTCCGGGTCAAGGTCACCGACTCGCGCGAGGCCATCAAAAACGGCAGCCCTACCGCCAGGGCTACCAGCGCAGCGAGCGCCAGCGGACGGGTCACGCGGGAGAAAAACACCGTCCGGCGGACCCGTTTTTCAACACCCCGCTGGATGGAAGTCGGAGCAGGAGTCGCCTCACCCGCCGGAGAAGACTGGATGCGGGCCACCACTTCCGCCGCGAAGCGGGCATCACCATCCGTCCCGGCAATGACCGCGCCTGTGAGCCGATGCAAGGCGACCTCGCGAACCAAGCGCAAAGCGAGCGCCGGATCCGCCGCACATGCGGATCGCAGGGCCTCCACCTCCTGCGGCGACGCGTCTGCCTCAAGCAAGCGGGTGATCAGGAGATCGATGTCAGGGATATCCATCAGATCGCTGATTGTGAACCGGCAAGCTTGCCTGCGACACATGCCGACAGGGCAAGCCTCAGGCGGTGAAGTTTCATGGTCATGGCGGAATGTTTTTTTCCCGTGCTCGCGCAGATTTCGGCCATGCTGCGGCCCTCGGCGTAGCGTGACATCAGAAGCTTGCGCGCCTCGTCATCGATCCTCGCCATGCAATCCCGCAAGGCCGTGGCGAGATCCGACTCGTCTTCGGTGGGGCTTGAAAAATCCGCATGGCGATCCAGCAGCAGTTGGAGGGCCTCATCGCCCCCGATCGGTTCGGCCCGGAACTTCCGCAGGTGATTGCGGAGATGATTCTCAGCGATCCCCCGCAGCCAAGGGGCGAAAGCGCGGGAGGAGTCAAAGGTTTTGAGCCCTTTCCAAGCGGTGAGGAATGTCTCCTGAGCCAGATCCTCCGCCTCATGTTTCCGGCTTAAACGGGCAAGGAGGTAGGCCCGGACCGCCCATTGATGATGCAAGACCAACTTGGAAAACGCTGCCAAGTCGCCAGCAGCGGCCTCGCGGAGCCACTTGCTTTCATTTTCGGGGTCGGGTGCGGGGTTTACCATGATCGTCTGCGGTGAATTGTAGCAAGCCTGCCATTCCGACACATCACGTTCGAACAGCGGCCGCTTAATTCTGTTTACGGTAATGGAGTGGAGTACTTGCAAGCTGGCTTCTGAAAACCGAAGCCATGTATTCGGGACTGCTGAATCCCGATCGCTCCGCGACCGTCGCCACCGACAGATTCGTGCATTGCAGGAGGTCGATCGCATGATCCAGACGCACACGGCGGATCTCGGACGCCGGCGAACGCCCTAACAGGTTTTGAAAGCGCAGCTCCAGCGCACGCCTGCAGAGCCCGGCCTGCCTGGCCACGTCGCTCACATTCATGAGCCGCGCCGGATTTTCACGGATGAACCGCAACGCCTTGACCATCGCAGGATCGCCCACCGCAAGAGTATCCGTCGAGCGTCGTTCCACGACCCCCTGCGGCGGGATCAGCACCTCGGGGACCACCTTCGATGTGGGGTTCTTCATCATGGTATCCAATTCCGCCGCAGCGCGGTAGCCGATTTGCTCGCAGCCGAGCTGCACTGCGGAAATCGGCACCGGCGTGACTTCGCAGAACAAATCATCGTCCGAGCCACTGAGCACCGCCACTTCCTCAGGGACCGACAAGCCGGACTGCATGCAGGCATAGATCAACTCCCGCGCGCTGCTGCTGTTCCAAGTAAAGACGGCGAGAGGCTTGGGAAGTTCCCGGAGCCATTTCCCCAAGCGTTTCATATCGAGATTCCAATCCGGTTCTGCGCCAAGGTGAGGACTCACCGCGAAGACATCACAACGGTGCCCCTCCCTCCGCAAACGATCCAAAAACGCCTGCTGGTGCTCCGCCACATACTCCAAGCCCAGCAAACTGAAATATCCGAAATGCCGGAACCCCCGTGCCAGCAGATGCTCGGCCGCCACGTTCGCCGCCGCCACCTGGTCCGATACGACCCGCGGAAAATCCAGCTTCGGCAGCGTGATCCCGGAGACATTGACCACCGGCAGCTTCAGCGACTTCAGTTTCTTGGCCAAATCCAAGAAACCCACCCGCGCGATCACCCCATCTCCCTTCCACCCGATCGGCAACCAGCGCCGCTGCTCCACCCCGCGCGGCTCAACAAACAATTGCCATCCCACGTTTTCGCGGCTATACCGATGCACTCCTGCAATCACGTCGCGCCCCCAGGTGGTTGATGTGTCAACCAGAATTGCCACCCGCTTTACAGGAACTGACTTCATTTCATTTTTTGACATAATGGCTGGACGCAAAATCGCAGAAATAATGCGCACTCTCGCATGACAGGCAAGGGAAATTTGCTTTAACCTCATGGCGCAGGGGTGATCTAACTCACCTGCAAGCCCGACGCCTCCGCTCCGAATCCGCCCAATGCCCTCTCATCCGACAATCACCACGCCCACCGCCCCCGTCACACCAAGCGGGAAAAAGCGTTGTGTCATCCCCGGCCTGCGCTGGTGGATCATCGGACTTCTCTTCGGCGCGGCAGTCCTCAACTACGTCGACCGCCAAACCTTGTCCGCACTTGCACCAACGATCCAGAAGGACCTCGATATGGATGATCGTGACTATGCGAACGTGGTCAATATCTTCCTCGTTGCCTACACGATTGCCTATTTGGTCTCCGGCCGCATCACTGACATCATGGGGACTCGCGCCGGCATGATCCTTTTCGTCACCTGGTGGTCGATCGCCAACATGATCACTGCTGGAGCGCAGGGCATGCGCTCGATGTCGATCTGCCGCTTCGCCCTCGGCCTTGGCGAGGCAGGTGTGTGGCCGGCCGCTTCCAAAGCAGTCTCAGAGTGGTTCCCTGCCCGCCAAAGGGCGCTTGCCATCGGATTCTACACCATGGGAGCCACCATCGGCGCGACCTTGGCCCCATACATCGTCATCCCCCTGGCCACCTATCCCTACGCAGAAAAACTGCCACTGGTCACCAACATCTTCAGTCACGGGACCGGCTGGCGTGTGGCATTCATCGTGACCGGTGCTGCCGGGCTGGTCTGGTTGATTCCTTGGCTTTTCCTCTACCGCCAACCCCGTGAAAATCGTTTTCTGGGCCCTGACGAGCTCGCCTTGATCGAGGAAACCTCCGATGTCGAAGCGGCCAAAGAGGCCGGTCGCCCTTGGACATGGGGGCAAGTCTTCACCTACCGTGGCACTTGGTATCTTCTGGTCGGCCGCCTCATCACCGATCCCGTTTGGTATTTCTATCAATTTTGGTTCGCCAAATACCTCTCCAGCGACAGGCATCTCAGCCAGGAAGAGCTCAAGATCACCTGGGTGGTTTACGCGGCCGCCGGGATCGGCAGCCTGTTAGGCGGCTGGCTGTCTGGTCGCCTCGTGGCACGGGGCATGGCCCCGGCCAGAAGCCGCATGTGGGTGATGTTTGGCTGCGCCTGCCTAATGCCGCTCTCCCCCTTCATTTCTCAAATCACCGGTCTCAGCCTCGCCATGACACTTGCCGCGTGCACGGTCGTGGCCTCGTTGGCCTGGCTCATCAACATCAGCTCGCTTGTCGTCGATCTCGTGCCCAAGCACTCGCTCGGCACGGTCTTCAGCGTGGTCGCCACCGGCAGCACCATCGGTGGAATCGTGATGAACATGATCGTCGCCACCATGGTCAGCGGACCTTCCACCAAGCCGGCAGGCTTCCTCGACCAAGCGATCAAGTCCGTCTTCGGAGGACTTCTGGAACAGGTCCAAGGACACGGTTACGGCCAATGGTTCCTGATCATGGCCTTCCTGCACCCCGCCGCCTGGTTACTCCTTTGGCTCGCCCGCATTCACCACCCGACCGTATCACCCATCACCTCGCCTTCACCATGATCATCGAAGCACCCGCCCCGCAAAGAGAGCTCCACACCCTTCACCAATCCTGCGACCTCGTTGTCGTCGGCGGCGGCCTGTCAGGTGCCTGCTGTGCCATCGCGGCAGCCCGCGCCGGAATCAAGGTCACGCTGGTTCAAGACCGCCCCGTACTCGGCGGAAACGCTTCCAGCGAAGTCCGGCTCTGGATCCTCGGTGCCACCTCCCACATGGGAAATAACAACCGCTGGGCCCGCGAAGGTGGCGTGATCGATGAAATCCTCGTCGAAAACATGCACCGCAACCCCGAAGGGAACTCCCTCATTCTGGACACCATCCTGCTTGAGTGGGTGCTCGCGGAAAGCAACATCACCCTGCTCCTGAACACCGCTGTTCACGATCTTGAGAAAGGCGCGGACGACAGCATCCGCTCGGTGACCGCGTTTTGCTCCCAGAACTCAACTTGCTATGTGATTTCCGCCCCGCTCTTCTGCGACGCCAGCGGCGATGGCATCGTCGGGTTCCTCGCAGGTGCAGCATTCCGCATCGGCGCGGAAGGGCGCGAGGAATTCGGTGAACTGTTCGCTCCTGAAAAGGCCTCGTCGGAGCTGTTAGGGCATACCATATATTTCCATTCCAAAGATACGGGACGTCCGGTGAAATTCACCCCCCCAAGCTTTGCCCTCTCCGACATCACCAAGATCCCGCGCTGGCGGGACTTCAAGGCGGGCGAATCCGGCTGCCGCCTCTGGTGGATCGAGTGGGGTGGCGCGCTCGACACCATTCACGACAGCGAGACCATCAAAATGGAACTCTGGAAAGTCTCCTACGGCGTCTGGAACCACATCAAGAACTCCGGCCAGTTTCCCGAAGCGGAAACGCTCACTCTCGAATGGGTCGGCACCATTCCGGGCAAACGTGAAAGCCGCCGCTTCGAGGGCGATCTCATTGTCACCCAGCAGGACATCGTGGAACAGCGCGTCCACCCGGATGCCGTCTCATTCGGCGGATGGGCCATCGACCTCCACCCGGTGGACGGCGTCTTCAGCGCGCAACCCGGCTGCACCCAGTGGCACTCCAAGGGCACCTATCAGATCCCTTGGCGCTCGATGTATAGCCGGAACATTCCGAACCTGATGCTCGCCGGGCGGATCATCAGCGCCTCCCACGTCGCCTTCGCCAGCACCCGGGTCATGGCCACCTGCGCCCACGGTGGCCAGGCGGTCGGGATCGCCGCCGCACTCTGCCTGAAACATCAGGTCAATCCGCGCGAACTCCTCAAGCCGTCGCTCATGCGCGAGTTCCAAAACACGCTGCTGCGTACCGGCCAGTACATCCCGGGCGTGACCCTTGAGGAACCCGTCGACCTCGCCCGCAGCGCCACCATCACTGCAACCAGTGAGCTCGCGCTTTCCGAACTCTCTGCGAGCGGCGAGACCCTCCATCTCGCGGAATCCTGGGCCATGATGTTGCCCGTCTCACAAGGTGCGGTCCCGGCAATCTCCTTCACCCTTGATGTCAGCGCACCCACCACGCTCCACGCGGAACTCAGAACCAGTGAAAAACCGGACAATCACACCCCGGATGTGATCCTCAAATCCCTGGCCATCCCACTCGAGTCGGGCAAGGACCAAAAGGTGACATTGGATTTTGAGACCCAGCTTCAGGACACTCGGTATGCCTTCATCTGCCTGATCAAGAACGATCAAATTTCCGCCCATCTCAGCGATCAACGCCTGACTGGCATCCTGGCGCTTTGCCAAGCCGGCAACAAGGCCGTCGCCAAGTCGAACACCCAGTCTCCGCCCCCCGGAATCGGCATCGATACCTTTGAGTTCTGGACACCCAAGCGCCGCCCTGCGGGCAAGAACCTCGCCCTCACCCTCGATCCCCCGCTGCGCAGCTTCAGCGTGGAAAATCTAACCAACGGCATCAGCCGCCCCACCCGGAGCACCAACGCCTGGGTGGCCGATTTCTCGCACGAACAACCCACCCTCCGACTCGCTTGGAAGGAACCGCAGACACTCACAACCGTGGAACTCGACTTCGATACCGACTTCGACCATCCCATGGAGTCCGTCCTCATGGGCCACCCGGAACGCGACATGCCATTCTGCGTCCAGAACGTGAAAGTCTCCATTTCGCCGCCATCCGGGAACCCGTCAGGAAGCGGCCAGTCGGCCACCACCACGCTTCATCACGCTGCCACCTCGATCGTCGCAGAAATCGCCGCGAACCACCAAACGCGCCGGACGATCCGCTTCGACCCTCCGATGACGACCGACCGTCTTGAGATCCAGCTCCTCAGTCCTTCCATTGACGTCCCCGCAGCCCTGTTTGCCATACGTTGTTATTGAGATTCGGGAAACAAGCCGTTGCCCGTCCCTGTCATGCAGGCGGAGCTCCCACGGGTGCAAATTCACGGGTTTCCATGCCTCCTTACTCAAGCTCTCGACTCTTTCAATCCATCGGCTAGGATTCCATCCCATGGATCGTCTGCTTGCCATTCTCTCAGCCGCCTTGGTTTTCTCCCAGGCGGCGTCCGCCCTTGAGCCCATCACCGACCTTACCAAGTTGCGTGAACTGACGGCGGAACAGGCGGCCAGCGGCGTTCCTGTGCGCATCGAAGGCATCGTGGTTGGCATCGAACCCAGCGCTTCCTTCCACTTCTTCATCCATGACGGCAGCACCGGTTGCTTCATCAAAACAACCCGCAAAGGCAGGCCGGAAAAACCCGTCGCACCCGGCGATCAAGTCAGCGTGGAGGGTATTTCCGACGCACTTGGCTACTACCCCAGCATCAAGGAGGGTCGCGTGAAGATACTCGGAAAACGTCCGCTGCCCCGCCCGCTTGAACCGGGCGCGGGTGAAATTTTCTCCCCCCAACTCGACTCGCAATGGGTCGAGGTCCCGGCCGTGGTGACAGGCTATGAAATCGGTGATGACCGGATCACTCTGGCAGTCGATGTCCACGGCCTGCCATTCAAGGCGGAACTCCCCATGTCGCCCCATGCCGAGGAAACCGCCGCGTCCCTCATGCAGCAACCGGTCCGCCTGCGAGGCATCATGGGCACCATTTTCAACCGTCAGCGCCAGATGACCGATCGACATTTCTTCGTCTCCTCATTCGGCGCCATCCTTCCCCAGGCAGCCACGGAAAACGGTGATAACCACCCACTTCTCACCGTCTCCCAGCTTCTGACAGGGTCATTGGGCCCGACCAGTCCTGTCCGCCTGCAAGGCACGATTACCCAGCTGGACCCCAAGGGATTCTATCTGCGAGACTCAACCGGCAGCACCCTGATTCAAGCCGCCAGGCCTAATGACTTCCTGCCCGGCACGCCGGTGGAGGTCGATGGATTCGGCGCGGTTGCCGCTTTTCGCCCCGTGCTCCGCGCCATCCGCGTGATCAAGACCGCCACCCCCACTTCCATCTCGCCGGTGCCGTTTAACTTCAAATCAGACGATCTCTCCATCTTCCACTCCGAGTGGATCACCTTGGAAGCGGACTATCTTGGACGCAGGGAGGGAAGGATCGATGGAATTCTGCAATTCAGCAAAGACGGCCAGTTTTTTGAGGCGCTTCTGCCGAACAAAGGACACGACCACCAACTCATCCTCACCAGCGGCGACCGGGTGCGGTTAACGGGCATCTGCGAGCTCACCACCAGCCACGCCCTGCCACGCATCGAATGGGTGGATGGATTCCGAATTCATCTCCCCCAAAACGACGGCATCGACATCATCCGCCGCGCCCCATGGTGGACCACACGCCGTTTGTTAGTCGCACTGGCCATCATGAGTAGCATCGCACTGCTCGGATTCTGCGGCACCTGGCTCATGCGGCGGCAAGTGAAGTCCCAAATGCAGATCATCAGCGACAAGCTGCGCACCGAGACCATCGGCGAGGAACGCGACCGGATGGCCCGCGAGCTTCATGACACGCTCGAACAACAACTATCCGGCGTGGCACTCCAGCTAGACAGCCTCGACCACGCGGTAAATCAGAACCCCGCTGCCGCATCCAGCACCCTGTCCCTCGCACGCCGCATGCTCCGCTACACCCGCCTCGAAGCACGCCGCTCCGTCTGGGATCTGCGCTCGAAAGTCCTCGAAAAACACGGTCTGTCCGCCGCCCTCCGAGCCATCGCTGAAACCAGTGGCCCCACCGGCCCTAACATTGAGGTCGAGGTCCAGGGGAAGGAACACCCACTCAACGCCGGAGTGGATTTCCACCTGCTCCGTATCGCCCAAGAGGCCACCACAAACGCCATCAAACACGGCAATGCGACCCATATCAACATCGGCCTGGAATACCTCCCTGAACTGACCCGCCTCCAAATCAAGGACGACGGCTGCGGCTTCGATCCTGCCACCTCACAGCCTTCACCCGGCCCCCACTTCGGACTGCTAGGCATGCACGAACGCGCCGCCAAGATCAACGCCACCCTCGCCCTCGATTCCGCACCCTCCCAAGGCTGCACGATCACCATAAGCCTCCCCAACGAATCATCCATATGAAGACAAAACCCATCCGTATCTTAGTCGTCGATGATCATTTCATGGTCCGCCTTGGACTCATCGGAGCCATCTCCACCGAGACGGATATCGACGTCGTCGGGGAGGCAGCCAGCGGTGCTGAGGCCATCGCGTGTTTTGGCAAACTCAAGCCTGATGTCACGCTCATGGACGGAATCCTGCCTGACAGGCATGGGGTCGACGTAACGCGCGCGATCCTCGAATCATTCCCAACAGCACGGATCATCCTCGTGTCGATCAATGACACCGCAGAGGACATTCACCGCGCCCTGCAAGCAGGAGCATGGGGTTATATTCCGAAATCCTGCGAGAAGGATGCCATCGTAAGCGCGATCCGGACCGTGGCCGCGGGAGAACGTTACCTCGCCCCAGAACTCTCGCGTAAACTGGCGGAAAGAAACCTCCAACCACTCCTCAGCAGCCGGGAAATGGATGTCCTGCGCCTTGTCGCCAAAGGCATGGCCAACAAACAAATCGCATCAGAACTCGCAATCGGCGAACCCACCGTGAAAAGCCACGTCGCCCACATTCTGGACAAGCTTGGGGCACCGGACCGCACCCGGGCGGTCACCCTGGCGATGGAGCGCGGCTTGCTGAGGAGTTGAGCGCGGAGATCAATCCGCCAACACCGGCACGCCATCCTTCCAATCAATCCTCACCTTGGACAGATACCAGGTTTTCCCCTTGTCGTTGTTCCCTTGGAAAAAGAGGTAGGTCTTTCCATCAACATCATTGAAAATGCCGGGGTGACCGGACTCCGAGGAATTCCAGGATCCCGGAGGCCCGTTCGGCAGGAGCGGCTTGTCCGAGAGGCGCGTCCATGAAATCCCATCCACCGATGAGGCCACTCCGATCTGCTGAGGCTCGTTGTTATAGCCACCGGCATAGAACATCCATAGCTTGCCATCACGCTTCATGACAGAAGCGGCTTCAATGCATTTCGTCTCCCAAGGCAGCTCCGGCTTCATGATCGGCCCCTCTCCGATCTGCGTCCACTGCTTCTTCCCAAAGTCGGAACCTAACGGAGCCGATGCGACACCCTGCATCTGGATCTTCATCTCCGGATCACGCGTGGCATACCACAAGAACAACTTGCCCCCCACAGGAAATACTTCCGCGTCGATCGCCCGACCTACCGTCCACGCACCCGTTGGCGCAAAGATCGGATTTTCCGGATTACGGGTGAAGTTCAAACCATCCACCGACCACGCATGACAGATCGCATCCTTGGGACCGTTTCCATAAGTCTGATAGAACAAATGCACCTTCCCCTCGTGAACCCACGCCGCAGGAGCGGCCAGCCCCTTCTTGTCACACTCCTGCGCAGGACCAACCACGCCCGCCTTCTCCCACTTCACAAGATCCTTGCTGCGCGCGATTCCCACACTCCACCCACCCATCCCATTCGACGGACCGGGAAGCGAATAATACATCAGATATTCACCACCAAACCGAATCACCGATGGATCCTTGGAAAACGGCCTGCCGCTCGATTCATCCGCCCAGTGCATTTCCGGCAAATTTGATGGCTCAACGGCCATTGCCAAATTTGAAATACTCACGAGAAAAGCCGCAGTCACGTGGATTGGGTTCATAGATTAGGTTTATCATACGAAACCATGGGATTCAAGAACCAGAACATCCGCCAAAAGGATGACTCCCTTTGACTTGTAATTTGTAGTGTCCGTGGGCGACTTTGTGCTATGTTATCAAAATTGTACCGATAACCGCGCATTTACCCACTATACAACCCATGTCTTATCGATTTTTCGCCTCCGGAGAATTGTATCCACTCGCCAGCTGCGGGCCGGACGCGCCGTGATCCAGAATCCCACTCCATTACGATGCTCACTGGCCTTTCAATTTCACGAACTCAAGGACTCCGACGGGGGCTTGGACTCATGCTGGTTTGCCTGAGCTGCCAACTCTTGACTGCCGCCACCCTCACATGGGGTCCCGCCGGCACCGGCAACTCGGGCACCTGGGACGCCGCCACCACCGCCAACTGGTTCAATGGCAGCAGCGCCGTGCCCTGGCCCGCTCCCGGCGGCACCGATGACGACGCCGTCTTCTCCGGCACTCCCGGAACCATCAACCTCGCCAGTGGCGGCGTCACCGCCAACGACCTCACCTTCAACGCCTCTGGATTTTCCATTCATAGCCACACCCTCACCCTCAACGGCAGCACTCCCACGCTCACCACCGCAGCGAGTGTCACCGCCACCATCCACTCGCTGATCGCGGGTTCCAGTGGCCTCACCAAGCGCGGCACAGGCCGCCTGATCCTAACACAAGCCAATTCATTCGGCGGCAATGTTGTGCTCGGTGACACCAACGGCACGCTCAATGGAGGTGTTGTCCAACTTAAACACAGCGGCGCTTTGGGAGCCGGAAACAAAACCGTGTTCATCAGAAATGGAGGAACACGCATCGAGCTGGACGGCTCCGACGGAAATATCGCGCTGCCATCCGGCATCTCATTCATCACCAGCAATCCCAACTCTTCTAACGGCGCCATCAGAAACCTTTCCGGAGACAATGTCATCAATGGTAACATTCAAATGAATACCGGCGCGGGAGATACCGCCATTGTCAGCGATAGTGGCAGCCTGACACTCAGAACAGTCAATGCCGGAACCAGCTCCCGAACCCTCGTTCTTGCAGGCACATCCTCCGGCGCCAACACCGTAAGCGGTGCGATCAGCAATGGAGGAAACCACAACTCAGTCCAGAAAATCGGCAGCGGCACCTGGTCCCTATCCGCCACCAACACCTACTCCGGCACCACCACGATCCATTCCGGAAAACTCATCGGCGTGGTCGGCGGCTCCTCGGAAAACAGCGCTGTTTCAGTCACAGCCACCACCGGAAACACCGCCACTCTCGGCCTCTCCATCACCGATCCCACCAAACGCTGGACCTGCGCCAGCCTCACCGTCAACAACGGCGGCACCGCCTCGAACCTTGAGTTCAACTTCGGAACCATCACCCCCAGCACCACGCTGGCACCACTCCATATCACCGGCGCGGCAGACTTCACCACCCTCCCCCACATCAACATCATCGCCGACTCCAACCTCGGCCCCATCGGTGCCAGATTCCCGCTCATCACCTGGGGCAGCACCACCGGCACCCCGCCATCCACACTCACGCTCACCACTTCCAACCCGACCACCGCCCGCCTCGAAATCACCGGCAACACCCTCTTCCTCGTCATCGACGACTACACGCCCACCCTATCAGATACCCAACTTTTCAGCGCCCTCAATCTCGACCATCCCGGTCTGGAAACCGTCAAGTCTCTCGCCACCGCCGGCAACTTCCCCGCTGCGAAGACCGCGCTCGCGTCCTACCTCCGCACCCGCACCAATGTGAACTGGACCTTCAATTGGCGCAGTCCCACCACCAACATTTCCTTCGATCAAACCACCGCCGATACCCAGATCGCTGGAAATTTTTCCTTCGCCGGCCACACCCAGAGCTTCCCGAATGGCGAGATCAACTGGCTCTTCTCCCCCGCTCAGACTTCCCAATGGATCAGCCTGATCAACCGCATGAATTTCTGGCCAAACCTCGGCACCACCTATTGGGGAACCGGAAATGAAAACTACACCATCGCCTGGGCCAGCCAACTCCGCAGCTGGATCACCCAGTGCCCGGTACCCACCAACCCCCAAAGCATCCTCGCCCCATGGGCCACCATCCAAGCCGCCGAGCGCATGAGAACCTGGCCGGATACCTTCTTGCGCTTCATTCTCTCGCCCTCCTTCACCGATGAAGATGTCGTGCTCTATTTGAAATCCACCATCGAGAACACCCGCCACCTGCGGCAAAATTCAATCGGCCCCGCCATGAATTTCAACATCGATGCCTGGGAACTCAACGGCCTCTACACCTCAGCCACTCTCTTTCCCGAGCTCAACGAAGCCGCCGAATGGCGTAGCTACGCAGCGACCCAGATGGATGCCCAGAAGCAACTCCAGTTCTATCCGGACGGCGCCCACATCGAGCTCTCCCCACGCTATCACATCGGCACCCTGGAATTTATCAAAGGCATCCACGAACTCGCGTCCCTGAACAACCGCATCGCCGATCTCCCCCCCGGCTTCATCGCCTCCACCGAGAAGGCCTACGAATTTCTTCTCTACAACTCCGCCCCTACCCGCCTCATGCCGCCCTTCAACAATTGCGGCGCGGCCAATGAAGACAGCCGCACCCACCTCCAAGACGGCTTCAAGTTGTTCCCCCACCGCAGCGACTTCCTCTGGACCAGCGGCGGTGGCACCAAGCCCGCCAAGACCTCGTGGAATTTCCCCTACGCCGGATTCGCCGCCATGCGTTCCGGCTGGGAAAGCAACGCGAACTTCCTCTGCTTCGATGCCGGCCCGCTCGGCGCCAGCAGCCATCGCCACGAAGACAAACTCAACATCGTCCTCTGGGCCCATGGCCGCGAAATTCTCTTCGACAGCGGCGGCGGTTCCTACGAATCCAGCATCTGGCGCACCTGGGGCACCAGCAGCTACTCCCATAACTGCATCACCGTGGACGGACTCTCCCAAAGAGGCGGCGATGGAACCTACTCCCCCACCGACGCCGACTACCAATCGCAGGCCCCCATCGAGATGCGCTGGGAATCCGGCGCACTCCACGACTTCGCCGCCGGAACCTACAACCGCGGCTATGGCGCAAGTTATAACAACCGTCCCGCCGCCCAAACCCGCCGCGTCCTCTTCGTGAAGCCGGACATCTACCTCGTCGCCGACACCATGGTCCCCAATGACACCACGACATCGCGCACCTACCAAGCCCGCTGGCATTTACTGACAACCAACACCACCCTTGACCCGCTCACGAAGACCGTCACCACCACCGACGCAGGCCAGGCAAATCTCGCCGTCGTCCCCTGCCTCGGCAGCGGACTTAACGTAGAAAGCGTCAGCGCCCGCTTGGCGAACAGCGGCTCCACCACCCCCGTGCTCTCCGAAATGCTCGGCTGGGACCAGCCCAACCTCTCCTTCGGCAGCCAAACGCCCGCCACCACCGTCACCCAGACGCTTTCCGGCACCGGCACCCGCCACTTTCTCACCCTATTCCTCCCCCTCAGACCCGGCCAGAGCAACCCGGTCGCCTCCATCACCAACCCCACCGCCACCTCCGCGCTGGTCACCCTCACCGATGGCCGCCGCCTGCTAGCCGAAGCGGATACCGATCCCACCCGCGGCCTCAAACTCACCGAAATCCTCCCGGACAATTCCACCAACCGCTACGTCGGTGCCGGCAACAACCCACCGGTCATCACGGGCCTTATCAACCAGACACTCGCACCAAACGCCGCCATTTCGCTACCCTTCACCGTCACTGACAACTCCCCCACCGTAACACTCACCGCCCGCTCCCTCACCCCATCACTCATTCCTCATGCAAATCTCAACCTATCAGGATCGGGCACCCAGCGCACACTCGGCATCACCCTTGCACCTAACAGAAAAGGCACCGCCACCGTCGTCATTACCGCTCTCGATCCGGACGGTTCCACCACCAGCGAAGCCATCGAAATCGTAGCCGCCTATCCGCCGGACTCGCCGCCTGTCGCCACCCCCGGAACCGCCGGCACACCTCCTAACACCCCGCTGAACATCGACCTCGGCACTTTGGTCTCCGACGCCGAAACCCCGGACTCCAGCCTGCTTTTCAGAGTCAGCAATCCGACCGCCGGCAGCGTCACCCTCCTGCCCGACGGTCGCACCGCCCGCTTCACCCCGGCGAATAACTTCACCGGAATCGCGAGCTTCCAATACAGCTCCGCCGATCTCGGCAACGACCCGCGCATCTACGCCCACTACGACATGGCCGCGCCAGACGACCTCACCTCCACCCTCGTCCCGGACACCTCGCTAAACAATCGCCCGGCCGACATCAACACCGTCGGCACCGGCAGCGCACAATGGGTCACCGATGCGCCAACCGCTCTTGCCGCATTCGACACCCAGTCCATCCAGCTCACCGAAAATGGCGACAACAATGCCGCCCGCATCCGCCGCACCATCAGCTCAGCAGATCTCAACCTCAACGACCAAAACTGGACCTTCGCCTGCTGGTTCAAGCGCACCAACACCACCAACGACGACTTCATCTTCCATCTCGGCAGCGGCAACGGCTTCGGAGCCGAGGAGGAACTCCAGCTCTGGTGCCAAGCAGGGAACAACCGCGTCAGCCTCGCCCACTGGAACGGCACCTCTGCGGACATAAACCTCGCCTCGAGCAACGTCGCCACCGCCGGACAATGGCACCACGTCGCACTCACCTACACCCGCATTTCGCCCAACCGGGGCAACGTTGCATTTTTCCTCAACGGCAGCCCCGCCGGCTCCGCAGCAAACATCCCCTTCAATTTTAATGATACCCACCCCGTGAACATCGGTGGCCACGCCCAGTCGTGGTCGGCTTCATCCCGTTGGTTCAACGGCAGGATCGACGAAGCCGTCATCGTCAAAGCCGCACTCACCACCCAGGAAATCGCACTCCTCGCTACCCAGCCCGTCGCCCGCCTAGGTGGCACCACCGCCACCAACACCGTGACCATCCAGGTCGGCGCAGTGCTAAGCCCCGCCGCATCCTGGCGCCAAACCCATTTCGGCACCACCGCCAACTCCGGCAACGCCGCCGACAGCTTCGATTCTAACAACGATGGCGAATCCAACCTCATCGAGTTCGCCACCGGCCAGAATCCTCACACAGCCACCCGCTGTCTGACGGAAATTTCGCGAAACGGGACCCATCTTGACTTCACCTACACCCGCAGCAAGGAAGCCTTCGATGCGGGCTACATCTTCGCCGTCGAACACTCCGACACCCTCGCGCCTCACTCCTGGAGCTCTGTCGGCCCGGGCACCGTTGAAAGCGAAGGCTCCACCCAAAGCGTCCGCGCCAGCATCCCCGAGGGCCCAGGCGCACGCCGCTTTTTCCGTCTCAAGATCTCAAACCCATGAATCTAACACCCATCGTCGCAGCCCTGACTCTCTCGGTTTCCGCTTTTGCACAGAGCACTTTCGAGGGACGCGTCGACACCCTGCTCGACCACCTGAACTCGACCACTCCCAACGTCGGCCAGACCGGTGGCGGCCCGAACCGCATCGGCCGCACCGGCTTCTGGTATGGTCAGGGCAGGATCGCCCGCGGCAACACCGCCACCGGCCTCAGCTACATCTCCGCTGCTGTCGGCGATGCGGATGCGGAAGTCGCCAACGCGGGCTTCTCGCTCTGGCCCGGCATGGACGCCTGGTACCGCCACAACGCGATCTTCCCCCAGGAACTCAGGGACAAGTATCGGGATGAATACGTCGGCGCGCGCTACTACGGCGGCTCCACGCCGAACCAACGCCTGATGGGCGCCACCGCCGCCTACCTCGCCTCGGAAATCTGGGGCGTCGGCCCGGTCACCGCCGTTTCCAGCGGCTCCAACGGCACCGGCGATCCCAGCGGAAAGACCTTCATCGATCACCTCCTCACCAACCTCCCCCGCTACAACAGCGAGGAACACAACTCCGGCCAATACCTCACCTTCAACCTCGGCCCTTTCCACACCCTCGCCAACTTCGCCCCGGATCCCCTCCTCCGCCAAAAGGCCCGCATGGGCTTCGATTGGATGGTCGCCGACACTGCTCCGTCCTGGCTCAATGGCTACGCCTGCATCTCCAACAGTCGCGGCCGCGTCGCCCCGCCCCAGGAGGACTACAGAGGCACCACCGCCCTCGGCTGGTGGCTGATGTTCGGCGGACCCGATCCCGTCGCAAAACTCAATCTCAACCTCCACGCCCAATACGCCCTGCCCGATTTCCCCGGCCTGCCTGCGGAAATCATCGCCGCCGCCACCGACCGCTCCACACCCTATACCCGCTACAGCGTCGCCCAGCGCTATGTCTCCGGCACCAAGAACGCCTATTTCAAACAAACCTGGATGACTCCGAAATACGCCCTCTGGAGCCAGGTCGAGGCGGAGGTCTCCCTGAACCCCGACG
>ERZ1022724.22-NODE-22-length-40620-cov-15.598693_pt1 | contig 40620 bp, 38 predicted proteins | sample MGYA00521091_ERZ1022724 | MGnify/ENA primary metagenome ERZ1022724 (study PRJEB33162, sample SAMN09537610) | freshwater metagenome | isolation source: freshwater | place: Canada:Alberta | collected 2017-07 | study: EMG produced TPA metagenomics assembly of the... | reverse complement strand
ATCAACTCGCCGCACCCCACCACCATAGCTTAGATTAGCCATTACGTGGTCGGATGATCCGGTCCACCTCACTGCCATCGAGCTTGCGGGGGGGCGGCCGGGGCGCGGCCGATAGATGAGCCCGTCGATTCCCTGCGCGTTGAAGCGTGAGATCCAGAGTCGCAACATCCGTCCGCTTGCACGGCTGTTGCGCAGCACGATGTCGTAATCCGCTCCTATCAACAGCAAATGGATCGCGTTGAGACGCCGGAAGACCTTGCCGGCACGCCCACAACTCATCGCCACTTCCAGCGCTTCGAGCGTGCAAGTATCAAGATTGGGAAGCTGGTGGGGGCGGGCGATTCGCGAGTATCAGGCGATTCAAACGGTGGTATCAGTCTTTTGTGAGGATTTCGGAAATCATTTTTGGCAAATGGTCTACAGAAAGGACCGATTGATGAATTTTTCGTGACCGTTCGGAACGGCTCCACTGCTTGCGAGTCGGAGCTTCAAGCACGCATAAAAAACGCCGCCCAGCGCGAGGCTGGACGGCGTGTTGAGGGTTGGGATCCCGGGCTTAGGCGGCTTTGGAAGCGGCTTTCGCTTCGAGGGCTTTCTTCGCTTGGGCAACGATGGCCGAGAAGGCGGCAGCGTCGTTGATCGCGAGGTCCGAGAGGATCTTGCGGTCAGCTTCGATACCGGCGGCTTTGAGACCTTCGATGAAGCGTGAGTAAGTCAGATCCTCGTTACGGCAGGCAGCGTTGATACGCTGGGTCCATAGACGGCGGAATTGACCTTTGCGCTTTTTCCGGTCGCGATATTCATACGTCATCGCCTTGCGGACAGCGTCCTTGGCGTAACGGAAGAGTTTCGAGCGGAAACCGCGGAAACCCTTGGCACGGAGCAGCGTCCGCTTGCGGCGGGCGCGACTGGCCGGTGAGTTGGTGGCACGTGGCATTTGTTATTGTTTCAGTTTGAACAGACCGTTGATTTCATTTCCTTCCACAGTCTCGACTGTTCTTGTTTCCCTTGCGGGATCAGGCTGTGTAAAGGCCGCCCGATAAGCGGACGGGACTATTATTCGTTGCTGCGATTTCCAGGTTACCGGGAAAAAGGAAGATTCTCTCTGACGTTGCGAAGGTCAGCGTCGGAGACGAGAGCAGCTTGGCCAAGACGACGCTTGCGTTTGCTGTTCTTGCCTTGCAACAAGTGGCGAGCCCCTTGTTTGCGACGAAGAATTTTCCCTGTCCCAGTGACTTTGAAACGCTTGGCAACGGCTTTCCGTGTTTTTGCTTTTCCTCCGACTCTTGGCATGGGACGGGAAAACTAGGGATCGCCACCCTCTTGGCAAGGAGAAAATGGGTTTATTTTGGCAATTCCGGCTCCTCAGGGATTTCCTTGAATCCCGGCATGGAGCAGGAAGATCCGGCGCAATTCCTCGATGGCAAGCGGGTGCTTGAAGCCGCCATGCCCATCGGGAACGATCACCTCGGACTCGGCTTCCGCCAGATGCGAGCTGGAGTAGGGCACGACGCCGTCGCTGCTGTGCGGGGTGTCCCCCTTGCCGCGGTCGCCGACGATGGTGTGATGAGGAACTTCGATGGGGATCTGATCGAGCGCCGTGTAGAGTGGATTGGTCGGCGAAAGTCCTTTGACGCTGGTCATTTTCGCGGGCTCGGCGAGAGCACCGGGGATGTCCAGGATGGCGCCGCTGATACGAGTGGGAAGCGCGAGGATCTTGACGAACCAGTTGGTCAGGGAGAGGTCCGCAAGACTGCTGCCACGGTGCGGGGTGCAGATGTAGACCTGCCGGGTGATGTCGGGGTCGGCTTGGAATTGCAGCATCCGGCGAACGAGGTGGTTCGGCGGCAGCTTGCGGTCCAGGCGATCGGCTTCATTTCCAAGCTGGGTATTCCAAATCACCTTCCCCGGGGTGACCACCTGCATGCGTGAGAGCAATCCCCCCATGCTATGGCCTACAAGAAGCATGTTTTTCGGTTTCCCTACCTTCTGCTCGAAGGCGGCAAGCTCCTCGCGCAGGCGCATGGACGAGTAACTGATCGGCCAGCCGGTCGGGTAATAAAACACCATGAATTGGTAGCGCCCGCGAAGCTCCGGATCGGCCCGGAGGTCATTGATGACATCTCTCCACATCCGTGGATGCGAGTTGAGACCGTGGACCAAAAGAACTGGAATTCTTTGGGGATTGTAGGGCTCCAGCATGATCAGCTTGGCATCCAAGACATCCGGGTGAATCAGACCTTGCAGCGCGATTCGGAGCTCCTGGATATCCTGGGTCTGATCAACGATGGGAGCGGTGAAGTCGGCAGCGAGCGGGTAGTCCGTAGCCCCAAGGCGGACGCGGGAGATCATCGTAGGATCATACCCGGTAAGGGAAGCTCTCCGTGGAGCACCTGTTTTCCCACGTGAATCAAAGGTAAGAACACCGCTGATTGGCTCAAGGTAGCCCCGGCTTTTCGAGACGAAGCGACTCATGCCCGGGTCGTTTGGGATACTCCACCGGGGTGAAAAAGCCGCTCCGGCGCCATCTTCGCAGTGCCAGTTTTTACAAAGCTTCCGCGGAACCTCATGTGCAGGCTTGACGCCAACCAGCTTGGCCAAGGGGAACATGCCCTTGCCTTTAACTCGTGAGGCATCGACCTGATAAGAATAACCTGCATGGGAGAAGGTCCGAACGGGCTGGTAATTCGCGCCTGTGAACTGCGGCGCCAGATTCTCCGTGGCGGTTGTCAGCACCTTGAGTGCGTGTCGTTGATCCAAGGGTAAGGCCTTTACGTCCGCGACGGAGCCGCCATCGGTATCCAAGAACTTCCAGGCGATCTCCCCTGCCCGCAGCGAATAAACCGCCGCCGCTTCAGCGTCCGTGGTGAGCCCTTCCGCCCGCTTGAGTAACTCATCCGCATCGGCGAGTCGGTCGCCATTCAGGACTTGGGTTACCGCCAGCGAAGAAGGCCCCTGAGTGGCGCAAGAAACGAGCCATCCGCAGGCCAAGGCGAGAGAGAAGCTGCGACCGATCATGAAAAAACGGGATGGCTGATGTTGCGCTGAGAACATTTGGTTGGCGGCAGGCTAGACAACCCGTCCGTGATCACAAGCGCTTTTCCAGTGCCGTCAAGCGCTCGGAAAGGCGTAGGTAATCCGCCTCGCCCGTGAACTCGCTTCGAGGATGCGCAAGGCAGGCCTGACGGACCTTTTCCCATCCAGAGACCTCCAGAGCTTCGAAAAAACCGATCAAATTCTCTTCCAGGGGTTCTTGGAATGTCCACCCCTGTCCCTGCTGCTGGATCCAGCGGCCGGTTTCGGTTGCGGAGCCCCCCAGCGCAGGGACGCCGAAACAGCCACCTTCATAAATTCTGTTAGGCAGCAGCCACGCCGAGTTCCCACCGGGGTCGCTCTCGTCGAAGGTCCAATTAAAATCCACCGAACCATAGATTTGAGCGAGTTCATCCGGGTACTGATAGGCACCCTTGAACTGGTAATTCGGCAGGCTCCCGAGCAGCATTTCAAAATCCTCCACCAAGGTTCCCGATGGATAGCCACGGAGCTCGATCCTGATCCGGTCTCCCAGGCGCTCCGCCAAGGAGTGCATCAACTCAAGACTCCGGCGGCAGCGCAGAGCTCCGAAGCACCCGACGACCCAAGGTCTTCCGCAAGCGGCAGGCCCGCCGTCGCGAACAACAGCAGCAGGCAGCCGGCCACTCGGATAGACCTTGTTTTCCAACAAGAATATCTCACCCGCATGGTGTTGAACCGGGTGGAAATACTCCCGCACGAAACCCGGTGAAGTGGTGACCAACAATTCCGAACGTGCCAACACGAAGCGCTCGATCCGGCGGAGGATTCTTGAGACCAAGCCTGCGCCGGTCATCGCGGGCTGGATATCCGCCAGCTCAAGCACCACAGGGATCGCGCGGCCTGCGAAAAAGCGGCCTAACAGAGCGAGCGTCGCATTGTCGGTATTGACCACATAGATCACGCCGCAAGCACGAAGGCGCGACCGATTCACCCACAACACGCCCACGCATGTGGCAAACACCCAAAGCCGTTGGAAATAGCGGCGGTTATAGGTGGTGCCGAGGTGGACATTCTCCCACGTCGGCGCCGCATCCGGCTTGTCCCGCACGCGATGGAAGGTGAAACCAATCACCTCCCTCCCCTGATTCTGCAGCGCGGTGATCCGCTTGATCACCCGCGCGTCCCCTCGTTCATGGGCGAAGAATGCGATGGGGCTGAGGGGAGGATCGGTCACAGCGCGACGATGAGGATTTTTGAAATCACTTTCAAGTCATGGATGCTTTTCCGCCTTTCAAAAACCATGAGGTTTCCAGGCCCAGCTCCGCTCGATTGAGGAGAACTAGGATTTCTGCGGGTGAAGCCGCCGCAGCCCTTGCCTTAGCTCGTCGAGCAATTCATGGGTTTCCGCCCCTACCCGGTCCAACCAGAGCCGCACCTCCGGGTCATTCTCCATCGTCGGCACCAAGGCCTTGGTCACCCGGTGGGTGTCTAAAAAGCGCTTGGCCTCCGCAGCCGTGGCCAACTGGAAAAGCCCGACATAGAACCAAGGCTTGGGATCTCCCTCGAGGTTGCGCAGCTGACACATGGCGCGGGCGGTTTCACAGGACCGCAGCAAGCGCCCGTCGTTGAGCTCTTCCAGATACGCCAGCCACGCCTCCGCATGGTCATTCAGATTACTTCTTACAAGCCATGATCGATTCACCCGCCTTGCCCACTCGATGGGCGACCTGATGTCCCGGTGCCTCATCATGATGTCATTCCTCCTTGAGCCAGTCACCGTCGGCAAGGCGCTGGCTTTCATCGACAATCCCCAGCCACTCCCACACCCATGCGGTGACGGATTGGCTATCCTGTCTCACCACGGTCGTTTCCACCCTGCGGTATTCGCTGCCTTCGATTTCACCCGCCGAGAGCCCCTCGAAGCGATCCAGAGCCTGGAGTTGCTCGACGCCCACCCGATAGACCTCGCCGTGGATTTCCCCGCCTGTTGGATCAAGCACGAGCCCCGGATACCAGTCGATCCGATACATGCGCCCCCGGATGGTGCCGGACGAAACAAACTCAGATCCCGCCATCCGAAAATGGTTGGAACCGCCGCGGCGCAAGGTGCCATAGACAAACACAAGCTGCGGCGTGGAGTCGTGATGCATGAAAGTTGCTACTTGTCGGTGCGGTGGCCGATTTCGTTATCGAGCACCTGCTTGAGGTCCTCAAGCCCAAGGCCAGTATCGGCGGAAATCGGGATGATGTCGATCTTTGGGAAGCGCTCCCGGAAGATTTTGAGATTCTCGGCCGCAACTTCGAGATCCATTTTATTGGCGATGATTTTCCATGGGAAGCGTGCGAGCTCGTCGTCGTATTCCTTGATTTCGCGGCGGAGGATTTCCAGATCACTGATGGGATCGCGGCCCTCGCTGCCGGCCATGTCGATGACAAACAACAGAACCCGGCAGCGGGTGATGTGACGGAGAAACTCGTGACCCAAGCCGCGATTTTCGTGGGCACCTTCGATGAGCCCCGGAATATCGGCGATGGTGCAGCGGCGGTAACTCGGGAACTCGACCACCCCGACGACCGGTTGAAGCGTGGTGAACGGGTAAGAAGCCACCTTGGGCTTGGCGTGGGAAAGTTGGCCTAGAAGTGTGGATTTACCCGCATTGGGAAATCCAACCAAGCCCGCATCTGCGATGCGGCGGAGTTCCAGGTAGAATACTGACTGCTCGCCGGGAGTTCCGAGCGTGTGCTCGACGGGTGTGCGGTTGGTTGCGGTCTTGAAATTCCAGTTGCCCTGTCCGGGTTCGCCGCCTTTGCAGAGGACGAATTGTTGGCCGATCTCCGTGAGGTCGGCGATGGGCTCCAGGTCGATTCCCTCCGCGCTGCGTTCGAATTCCACGGCTTCCTGCACGGTGACCGCATTGCTGCGATAGACGACGGTGCCGGGTGGGACTTTTCCAATCACCTGCTTGCCGCTTTTCCCGGTTTTCCGGCCACCTGCGCCATTTTTCCCATCTTCCGCGATGAGCTTGGGGTCGTAGTGGTAGGCGCGAAGATTATCCGTGGAGGCATCCACCACCAGAATGATGTCCCCCCCGGCACCACCGTCGCCACCATCCGGGCCACCGCGGGGCACGAATTTTTCACGGCGCCATGAGACAACGCCATTTCCGCCGTCGCCAGCCTTTCCGAAGATGCGGATGTGATCAATAAACATGTTGGAGAATCGCCAGCCACAGGACCGAGGTCAACGGCAATGCTTAAAGCATCGAAATTTACTCAAAATCCACATTTTTGACTCGTGTTGGCAAAAGCCTGTAACGTCCGCCATTCGCCTTGCGAATCGGATCAAAGACCGAGTCCATCCCGACCGATTTGATTTCGCAAACCTGGGCCATGAGTTCACCCAGCCGCCCTTTCGGGAACCCACGTTGCAAAAACCAACAGAGATACTCATGGGGGAGATCCATGATCGGCACCCCCGCCGGCGGGTAGGCCTTGATCCCGAACTTGCCGAAGGGAATGTGCGTCTTTCCGATCTCCAGCAGGAGATTCCTAAAGTCGTCGCTGTCGATTTCGGTGAAATCAGCCACGATGAACGATCAATTCTGTGCAGTGACAGGTGCCGCAGGCTTCGGGCTGTTCGCCTTAAGAGCAGCTTCGGTTTGCCCCTTGAACCAAGAATCGAACTGGTCCTTTGGAGTGACTTCCATGGTTCCGATCATGTTCGCATGACCCTCGCCGCAAAGCTGGCCGCAAACCACAAAAGTTTCCAAAGTCTTGATCGGGGTGAACCACATCGGGATTTCCTTACCCGGAATAGCGTCCTGCTGAATTCGCATCGGGATGATGTGGTAGTTATGAATCACATCCTTGGTGCCGATGTTGAGCACGGCAGCCTGATCCACGGGCAGCTTCAAGATCGGACTGGTGAAGTCGTCAAGTGCATTGGGGTCGGTGTAATCAATCCCAAGGTCATTGGTGCCCGAAATCAGATTGGGATCATTACGACCGAACTTATTATCGGCACCGGGGTAATGATAAGTCCAACCAAATTGCCAACCCACCGTGCGGACGCGCACAGGATTGAGGTTTTGCACTTGTTTCCAATGATCCACCCGGTCCGCCCACAACGGAAAAGCGAAACCAAACAACAGAACAGCTTCCACGATGATTACCCCTACTTCGAGATGGCTGGATAAGTGGCTACGGACTCCGGTGTAGGATGCCTTTGGATTGTTGCGATGCCAGAACCGGAAGATGCAGTAAAAGAAGAACAAGGTCCAGCCGACGAACAGCGCGATCATGAACCAATGCACCACATCGATCATGTGATCGACTTGACCACCGTGGGCAGAAAAATTTTCCGGAATACCGAGGAATTTGGAAGGACTCATAAAGAATAGGATGATGAAAGAAGCTCAGTGCTGAGTGGAAGTGCTGGAAAGATCGTCGGAGAGCAAAGGATCGAAATTCTCCTTCTCGCGCCTTGCGATCCTGAACATGAAAAAACAAATCCCACCAAGCATCGACAGGATCACGACGAGGAGGAAAAAGATCGACCAACCCGCAGCATCTCCGCCGCCTTCGATCATGGAGGTCCGGCAGGTCGAGCAGGCGATCAAGATGGGATGAGCGTTCATGGGATGGCGAAGAATAAACAGTTAGATATGAATCTTGGAGATTTTCCGATAAAAACAAACCCCGTAGACGGGCATGAGAATCGCTCCAAGCGCGCCGACGCCACCAAGCACTGTCAGCGCCACGGACGCGTCCCTTACGAAACCAAACGCCCAAATGGCGAGGAACGAAAAGAGCAGCGTGCAGACTGACACGAATACGATGTGGAATCCCTTGAGTGACATGCGCGTGGTTGGTTTGGGCGGTTATTTCCCCGAGTAGAAAAAGACGTCGTAGATCGGGTCAAAGATCGCCAGAGCCGTGAGGAAGGCTAAACTACAAACCATCACCAAACCAGAGCCAAAAAGCCAATAGACCGCTTTTTTCTCGTGGTTGAGGTGCATGAAAATGTAAGCGACCAAACTCGCCTTGAAGGTGGCGATCGCCAGGCCCAGAATACAGTCCATCGCGTCGAATCCATGACGCCCGATATCGAGCGCGGGGACAGTTGCTACAAGAACGGTAATGATGGTTCCCAGGAAAAGGATTCCGCCAACGAACAAATACGTTTTGACAGACTTTTTGATTGCTTCAGGAGTATCAGCCATAAGATTGGATGGAGTCAGTTTGGAATATTACATCAAATAGAAGATCGGGAAAACGAAGATCCAGACCAAGTCGACGAAGTGCCAGAAAAGGCCGCCGATTTCAACCCGATTGGCTAGCCACTCCGGGTTTTCGAGATACATTTTACGCCCAAAGAAAAGATAATATGCCAGCACCAGCGCACCACCGATCACGTGAAGTCCGTGAAGACCCGTCATGGTGAAATACAAGGCATAATAGGTGTTCCAGGCAGGCGTGAACTTGGCAGCAAAACCGACCTGCTCGCGAGGAACTGAAAAGCCGGGGAAAGTTGCTTCGCCACGGGCGTCATAGTTCGGCCCGAGGAACTCCTCCTTGGTCTTGTCCATCCAGGAAAGTTTCACACCGCCCTCACTCTCCGCCTTGGCGCCAAGATCTTTCCAGCCGATGCGGTACATCTCCTTATGGGTCGGAACGCGTCTCGGCTTTTTATCGTCGCCGAGACCGTAGCCATCGAGCAACTTCTTCTCGAGTTTCGCAACCTCGCCCTTATGCCATGTCCAAGCCGCCTTCGCGAACGGACTGTTCTGAATCAGCCAGGAATTTTCGATTGCCTGCATGGGATCAAGCCCCTTGGCTTCGGCCTTCATCGCCAGGTGTTGGAAATCGATGGCGTCCACGTGATGGAACACCATCGGGCTGGCGAGCAGCTTACCGTCCACCACGGTATCATCTCGGAGCCTGGACTGTCCATCCGCCTCCTTGATATCACGAGGCTTAAACTCGAACTTCGTCGCTGGCTCGACGTTGAATGAGACAGTTGAAATCTCGGTGAGAAGCTTCGGAGCAAGCGCGGCTGCGTCGATGTTGACGGTGGAGGCAATTTGCCAACCCTTTTTGCCTGGGTTATCGGCCTTGGCCTTGACCCACTCCGCACGCAGCGCGTCAGTCCTTTCCTGACCGTTGTGGGACCGAGCGGCGAGATGCTCCTTCTGGATCCTCCCGAGCAGATCGTTGGAAAAAAGTTCCCCTGCCTTTGCGATCACGGTTGGAGCCTTGCCCTCCTCGGTCACTGCCGAGACATCCTCCGCGAGGACGATCTTGGCCTTGCGGTGCTCCGCCTGACCGAGCAGTTCATCAACCCAAGGCTTATGGAAACGGACCGTATTGAAGGTCAGCTTGGAGGCCTCGATGAAGATCAGATTTTCCTCAACACGGTTGCCCTTATGATCGAGCACGTACTGCTCACCCTCCTTCTCGTATCCAAGATGCCCCTCGATGACGGTGTAGTCCTTCAAGCGCACAGCCTGGTGGTGGAACTTCACGTTATACTCGATCCCTTTGAAAACCATGAAAACCACCGCACAAAACACGGTGATGCCCATGTAAATCTGGAAATTCCTCCAGTTCCGCAACTTCAGGGAAGCCCAGGCGAAGACAACGGTGACCGACGAACCGATGAGCACAAAGGTGTTGATCAAGCCCGGCAAGACTGGAAGCGTCCGCTCGGGCCAAGGATAGTCCGCCCCCAATCTCAGGAAGACGTAAGCCGAGAAGAACCCGCCGAAAAGCATCACTTCAGAAGCCAGAAACAACCAAATGGCGATTTTTGAATTGAAGAGACCCGTATCTTTACGGGGAGTGACAAGGTAAGGAATTTCCATGTTGAACGGGGAAGCTAATGAAGTGAGCGGAATAGAGATAACTTAGGAGTGTGCCACTGGCTTGGATTCAGTCCCACCGGGGGCGATAGCCGGATCGAGGCGCCTTGGGGCCGACCACTGAGGGAGGAAGTCATCTTCACAATCCTCGCGACTGTATTCGTAAGGACCACGGTAAGTCACAGGCTCCTTGAGGAAATTGCCATGGCCGGGAGGTGTCGGAGTGGCCCACTCAAGCGTTGTGGCATTCCAAGGGTTGTCATTCTCGACTTTTTTACCAACTTTCCAGGCAGTGAAAAGATTGATGATGAATGGAATCTGAAAGAGCGCCAAGGTCCAAGCTCCCATGGACATGATGATATTAAGATCGATGTGCTGTGCCACAGTCTGGCCAAACACGTTCACTCCATCAGCAGCCTTTTCGAGGTAGGCATCGCCACCATTATACCAGCGGCGATGGAATCCGGCCATGCCTTGGACAAGCATCGGGAAGAAGATCAGATTCATACAAACCAGGCTAGGCCAGAAGTGGAGGTGATTGAGCGTCTTGCTCATGTAACGTCCGGTGAACTTGGGATACCAGTGGAGGATTCCTGCAAAGAAGCCGAAAAGAATCCCCGGAGCCACGACGTAGTGGAAGTGACCAATCACGTAGTAAGTATCGTGCAGATGGAGGTCTGCGAGATTGAATGCGAGAGGAAGCCCGGTAAGCCCGCCGATTCCAAACATCGGGATAAATGCGCAGGCCCACATCATCGGTGGGGTGAAGCGGATGGAGCCACCCCATAGCGAGATGAGTAATGCGGTGATGATCACCACGGAAGGCACTGAGATCAGGACCGTCGTGGTTTGGAAGAAGGTGGAAACCGCCGCGCCCATTCCAGTCATATACATGTGGTGCGCCCACACAACGAAGGAAAGAAAACCGAGGGCGAGAACCGAGTAAACCATCGACTTGTAGCCCCAAAGCGGTTTGCGGGTATTTGCCGGGATGATCTCAGCCACACACGCGAACGCAGGAAGCAGGAGCACATAGACCTCCGGGTGACCAAGGAACCAGAACAGGTGTTGGAAAAGGAGCGGTGAGCCACCGCCGGAAAGGTCGGCAAGACCCTCGCTCTTGGTGAACAGGCCGGAAGGCATGAAGAACGATGAATGTGCGACACGGTCCATCAGCTGCATGATACCGGCAGCCTCGAGGGGCGGGAACGCAAGGAGAAGCAGGAATGCCGTGACCAGCATGGCCCAGACGAAGAAGGGCATGCGCATCCAGGTCATCCCCCTGACGCGGAGGTTGATGATGGTGGTGATGAAGTTGACCGATCCGAGGAGCGAGGAAGTGATCAAAAACACAAGCCCGACGAGCCACTGCGTCTGCCCAGCGAGCCACTGGTTGACGATCTGGCCGTCTGCGAAGCCTGCAAGCGGCGAGTAATTCGTCCAACCGGATTTCGCGGAGCCGGATTCCAAGAAGAAGGAACCGCACATGATCAAGCCACCAAGGAGGTAGATCCAGTAGCTCGCCATGTTGAGGCGCGGGAACGCCATGTCGGGCGCTCCGATCTGCAAGGGCGTAACGTAGTTTCCGAACGCGCCAAAACCAAGCGGCACGATCCCAAGGAACACCATGATGGTCCCGTGCATGGCACCGAACATGTTATAGGTCTCACCGGTCACCTTGCCATCCTGAAGCCAGCGGGCTTTCCAACCATCCGTAAACACCCAACTCATCCACTCGGGAAGGGGCTGGTGGGGATAAGCGATACTCCAGCGCATCACCATCATCAGGTAGAAGCCGAAAGCAAGGAAGAGTAGCGCAGTGATACCGTATTGCAGGCCGATGATCTTGTGATCGGTCGAGAAAATCCACTTTCTGATGAAGCCCGGATCGTGGTGGTGGTCGTCGTGATGGGCATCGTGCCCGGTGTCGGTGGTGGCGTGAGAACTCATGATTCCGATGAACGGTAAAGGTTGAAAACTTGCGTTGAAATTGAATTAAGGAGCCTTGGCAGGAGCCAAGGTGATGGGATCGAGAAGAGCCTTTGGGTCGAGCGCCTCGCCAGCGAGGGCTTTGACGTGGCCTGCTTCGAGTTCAGCCGCGGTGACCATGTTTCCCGCGGATTTGCGTGCCGCAGAGGTTTCGATAGCCGCCTTGGCCATGTCGGTAGTGACGACATCGCCGACGGAATTTCCGAAGTTGTTGCGCACATAAGTCATGATGCCTGCGAGATCCTCGGGGGTCATTCCGATTCCCTGAGGAGGCATGACCCCGTAGGTATTGCCGGTGCTGGCAGGTCCCTGAAGACCATTGAGAATGACCATGGCGAAGCGCTCGGTCTCCCCCAGCACCCACTTGGATCCGACGAGAGTCGGGAAGGTAGAGCCATTACCCTTGGCATCAGAGCCGTGACAGCCGTTGCACTTGGCCGAATAAATTTTCGCGCCCTTGGCCATGTATGCTGCAAGAGCTTCCTTCGGGACAGGGCCGGTATCGGCCATTCCCGGCGGAGCGGTCCTCACGTATCCCTCGCGGTAGGTGCTGCCATAGGCGAACAAGTTGCCGCCAGCACCGAGGATCCCCCCTGCGATGAGAAGAACGACACCGCAGGCAACCACCGCCCAGAGCGAGACAGGAGCGATACCATTCTCTACGATACGCTTTTCGCGAGCACAAGCCGCCGCCTCGCGAACAACGCTGGAGTGCGCCTCGGACACATTGATGGACTCATCAAGGTCGGGATTTTCATTCTGCTTAGACATGGTCGAAATTAGGTAGGATCAAAAAAAATTCAAGGTCTTAGCCGTTGTTTTTCGGCGGTGAGAAATTCAATACCGCCGGCACTGGCTGGTCCTTTTTCAGGGAAAGAAGGTATGAAACCAGCGCCTTCGCATCCGAACTTGGGACCAGCTCCGTTCCTTCCGGGGAATGGAATGGAAGCGCCGCCTGCGAGGGGTTACCTTTAACACGGCGGGTCTCGAAGAGGAAACGATAGGAGGGACAAGTTGAACTATAGCGAGCAGGCTCGGCGCGGGGATTGTAGAGGTGAGCGAACAACCACTGTGCAGGATCTCCACCTACCGCGTAGATCGACTCCACCCTGCGCCCGAGGTTGGAAAGATCCGGCCCCATCCGTGAGACACCAACTTGAGCGAATTTCTCGCCGAAGAAATCGTAGGGATTGGTCTCGCGGCGGGTGTCGCCGCGATCTGGATCCGATTTAAGACCACCCCAGTCCGGACGGTATAAATCGTTACCCGCGTAAGTCGGGCGAACCACTTGGGTATGGCAGAGGTAGCAGCCGTTTTCAGCATAAACCTTGGCCCCGTCTGCAATTCTACCCGTGCGCTTTGGATAGAAAATCCCGGTTTTGCCGTCCTTCGCCTCATCCAGCACGATCGGAGCGAGATCACGCATTTTCAAGTAGGGCACGATCACTACGCATAACCAAGCAACCCCGAACGAGGCGGAAAGACCGAGAATAAATAGACGTAAGCTCATTGGAAAAATTCTAGAGGTTCAGATTGATCATTAGGGATCAGTGAGCAGGCATGTGCCCGGGACCGGCATTGTCAATATCACCCTCCTCACCATGCGGGCTTGCCGAATGATGATCATGCGCAGCCACCAGGAGAGTCGGGTGGGAGCTCCTACGCCCAAGCCGCAGCCACATCAAGGCGAGATGGAGGAAGAAGAAAATGTTTGAAAAAAGAATGAAGCACCAAGCGATCGTGGTAGCCACCGCGTAGGGATAGGCGCGGGTGGCGGCGCTTTGCCACGGTTGTTGCCAGTCTTCCTGACCGATGCCTTGCTGGAGCCCGCCGAACAATGCGATCAGAGCGACGGTAAGGATTCCATAGACCGAGAACAGGAAGTGAATTTTCATCAAGCGCCGTGACAGCCACTCGCGCCGGGTTACCCGGGGGACGATGAAATAAACCGCGCCAAACATTACAAAACTGAAAAACCCGTAGATGGCGAGGATTTCAAAACCGTAGCCCGACATGGAGAACTGGGTGAGCGGCAGGGTGGACCCAGGCAGATTGAGAACGACACCGGCCACGACGAGGACCACGAGGCCGGTGATACCGGCGATCATGAATCTGAGCGAAGGACTGGCCGCGAGAGTCTCAGGAGATGACATGGAAGTCCGCAGGATATTGAGTGCGGCTGTGATGAGTGGCACGAAGAGCAAGACCGTAGCGGCCGCGCCGACATAGGGGAGAAAATAAGGAATTGGCGCACCCAGCAACTTCTGCATCCCCGCCCAGGGAGCGATCAATGCGAGGGACCAGAAACCGACCCTTGCGAGAGAGTAGCTATGCACCGGCTGGCCCGTGACCTTGGGCGCGAGGTAATAGGCAGTCCCAAGTGCGACCGGAGTGAAGAACAGGAAGATCACGCCCGACTTGAACCAAGCATTGATTCCATTAGCCATGACCGGATGGCCCGGCAGGCAATGCAACAGGGTATTGGCAGTGATGTAGATCCATGGGAACCAGATCATGGCAGCGAGGAAATACCACTGGGAGATATACACATGCCCTGCAGGGCGAACCCGGAATTGAATGAAAGACCAGACCAGAATGGCAATATAGCTAAAGAGCAGAACAGGCCACGCGAATGCAGGGAACTCCATCCATGGCATTCCCGTGCCAAATCCGGCAAGAATCCCGACCAGGCCTAGAGAGACCCCGAGATTCCAAATGTGACCTGCGGCGAGGATCATCCCGGCAGCTGTGCACTCCTTCCGGGAAAGACGAGCCATCATCCAAATCAAAACGCCAAACGCCGCTTGGAATCCCCAACCGTAAATCAGCGCATTGATGTGAGCTGGAAAAACGCGTCCGTAGGTCAACCAGGAACAGCCGGCAAGAAACTCCGGGCTATGGACCTTTGCCGAGGCGAGAATACCCAAGACGATCGAAACAGCGAGCCACGCGGCACCGCTGGTAAGGAAGAACATCACCGGGTGGCGCAAGGAGCGATCAATTCCCGCACGCAGCAAGGCGTCCTGGTCACTGGTAGTTGTGTTAGCGGAAGACATCGACGTTTACAGATGGAAATTAAGGTTTGATTAGTTCGGCGGCAGTGACCTGGGGTTTGCCAACTTCGCTGCGGAGGGCTGCAACCTGTGCGGGAGTCACGGCGGAGGCCTTGTTACCGAAACTGTTGCGGATATAGGTCAGGACCGAGGCAATCTGCTCATCCGTCTGATAGCTCAGCGCTGCCATTCCGCCCGGCATGTCGTATTCCTTTCCGGCTACTGAAATGGGTCCGATCAACCCACGAAGTTGGATCTTGATCAAATTGGAAACCGGGCCAGTGACCCACTCGGATGCAGCGAGCGGCGGTGCGATGGCCCCCCCCTCGCCATTTTGGCCATGGCAAGCGCCGCAGAGCATGTATGAAACCTTACCCGCCTCCATGACCGCAGGATCGATGGGCGCGTCAGGGACAGCAGGAGCCGCATCAATCGCAGAGGTATCCACCGCAGGGGCGGCTGCCAGCTTTTTGGCAGTCTCAGAGCCGGGCACCACCTGAGCAGGGAGTTCGACCGCAGCAGGCTTGGACTCAAGAAGCTTCTTGCCTACGGCTAGCATCGCCGCGTCGATTGCCTCCTGGGAGATGTTTGCCTTCTGTGCCTCATCGACCTTGGCCTTGGTCGCATAGCGCGGTTGCGCCGCTGCATCTTCGAGAGTGGCCGGATTGGATTTCACAAAAATCCAAATAGCAGCAAGGATCATTGCAAAGATCAAAAAGGTTCCAAGTCCCCACCAGAATGTGGCGAAACGGAGGATGGGATTGTCGCGGGATGGGTCCATGTGCAAAGAAGATATCAGTTAGAGACGTTCGCGGATTCGAGGATGCGCGGATCGCGGTTTGGGTAGAGTGAATGTTGGCCGAGAGCGCGAAGAAGGAAGAAAACAAAACCTGCTCCGATGGTCACGAAAGCGAGAATATCCCCCCAGAAGGCTCCGGGAATGGACACCTGGATATCACCGAAGATTTCAGGAGCGATTTTCCCGAGAGAGACTCCTCGCTCCGGAATGACGATCAGGTAGTGGTCGAGGGCATGCATCACCAAGGTGTAAACCGCGACGATGGACAGGAGCTTGGGATTCCTCTTCAACCACGCCTGAAGCAGGACCACGAAAGGAACTACGAAGTGACCGAACACGAGCACATAGTTCGCGATGTTCCAATTACCGGTATTGCGGATGAGGAAGTAGGATGTCTCTTCGGTGATGTTGGCGTACCAGATCAGGAAAAACTGGGAGAAGGTGATATAGGCCCAGAATGTTGTGAAGGCGAACATGAGCTTGCCCATGATGTGAAAGTGCTCGGGTCCCGTGACATGCTTGAGGTGGCCCTGGCTTTTCAACCAAGTGCAGACGAGCACGATGACCGCCATCGAGTTAAGCGCCGCTCCGGCAAACAAATAGACGCCCCACATCGTGGAGAACCACTTGTAATCGAGGCCCATCGCGAAATCGAAGCCCGTGAAAGTGATGGTCAACGCGAAGATGATGAGCGGGTAGTTCGAGTGATAGCGGGCCTTGAGCAGGCGTGCCGTGCCGGGATTGGGATCCGTATCCTGATCGGTGGAGAGCTTGCGGAGAAGGATGATCACCGCACTGAAAGCCACCGCATAGAATAGCATCCGCCCGTACCAGAACGGGATGTTCATATACCAATACTTATTGTAAAGGAGGTGGTCCGCGTGGTGGAGATGCTCTTTCACGGCTCCATGCGCCTCGCGATGAATGTTCATCCACTCGTAGAGATAATGCTGGACCTGAGGGAGCAAGAGGGGGATGGCGAAAAGAAACATCCAGGGGAAAGTCGAGCCCAGGTTTTCAAACACGCGGCGGACGGAGGTGCCCCAGCTGGAGTTGGAGACATTGTGGAGAAGTGTCCAGAACACGCCACCGATGGAGAGCGTGAGGAAGAAGTAGAATGCGAATAACCAGGAATAGGCGTAGGTTCCCTGAAGTTTTTCGGGCCCGAAGAACAAAAGATAAACGCTCGCCAAGGTGCCAAGGATCATCACGATCAGGGCGCTGGTCTTGATCTTTGCGCTTTTGGACGGATCGAGATGATCGCCGTTGATCGCGATGTCGGCGGAGGTGACGTGGTGGTGGTGTGCCATTTCGTTGATGTCAGGAAAATTGTTACTGGGCCTTGGCTTGCGAATCTTTGGCAACTTGCAGCGTGCGGACGTAGGCGATGATCGCCCAGCGATCCTCTACGGGGATGTTGTAGCCGTAACCACCCATCATGCCTTTGCCGACGGTGATGACTTCGAACATACGGCCGTCGGGGTAAGAATCCGACTTGAAATTGGCGAGATGGAAATTGGCGATACCGGGAACTCCGTAGTTGCCGGTGATTCCCTGGCCATCTCCCGATGCACCGTGGCAGATGGCACAGTAAACGCCGTAGCGCTCCTTACCCCGCTGGATGAGGGACTGCGCGGATGCTTCGGTGAGCTTGAGTTCTTCCGGCATCCCGTTGCCGAAATAATCCCCGAGGTGGCCGGTGTAGTAGTAGCCCGTCTGGCCGCCGAACTCGTATTCCGAGATCCCGCCGATGGACTTGGCGCCTGCCTCATTGAAGCCGCGGGGCTGGGTCTGAGTCACAGGAAGCCGGGAACCGATACCATCTGAGAAAAAGGCGTCCGGCTTTTGGGCCTTGAGTTTGTCCTGATTATCCATATCCGGGAAGATCCGGACCGGAGGCTTTTCAAACTTCTGGCCACGGATTCCGAAGATTCCGACGACGAGCAACGCGACGAGCGCGTAGATTAGAAAGAAGTAACGCATCTAGATGGGGAAATTGGAATTTGAAGTTTGAGAGTGGGATCTTAGGAATCCTCTTCCTCGACCAGTTCGATGTTGGAGCCGCCGATATCCGCGAGGAGCTCACGAGTGCCACTGGGGCTGAACTTCGGATCCCGCGCCTCGATGGCGAGGAAGAAGCCGTCGTCGGTGGCGCGGTGAAACTGCTTGCTGGCAAAAAGCGGGTGATTGAGGCGTGGGAGCTGCATCAATGCGAGCAACCCAAAAAGAACCGTGAAGCCGGAAAACAAAATGGTTAGCTCGAACATGATCGGGAAAAACGCTGGAACCGTGAAAATGTTCACCGGCTTGGCCTGGACGATGGTGGGGTAAATCAACACCTGGGTCGAGTAGGCGAGGGCAAAAGCCGTAGCCGTGCCGGTCATACCACCGAAGAAGACGAACCAGGGGAGGATCGACCGCTTCATGCCCATGGCCGCATCGAGCCCGTGAATCGGATAGGGGGAATAACAATCCCACTTCTTGAAGCCGGCGTCGCGGATTTTTTCCGCGCCCTTATACAGAGCGGAAGCGCTCTTGAACTCGGCCAGGTAACCATAAACGCGTTTGCGGGTGGTGCTCACTTTTCAGATTTCAGATTGGAGATTTGAGATATCAGACGTTGCTCTCAGCGAGCTCTTTTTGATAGGCGGGTTCGATGACAACGCCGTGGTCCGGGTGGTCATTCTTGTCGTCGAAGTGTGGGTCCGACTCCGGAAGTGTCCACTTGACCTCGGCAATGTTGATGCAGGGCAGGAAGCGCAGGAACATCATGAACAATGTGAGGAAGAGTCCGATGGTGCCGACGAAAGTCATCAACTCCACGCCGCTGGGTGAGTAGGTTTTCCAATCGCCCGGTAGCCACATCCGTGCGAGGGTGGTGCAGATGATGACGAAGCGTTCGAACCACATTCCCACGTTCACGCACATGGCCACGATCATGATGACCCAGAGGTTTTCACGGCAAGCCTTGAACCAGAAGACCTGTGGTGCGAGCACGTTGCAGCCCATCATGGCTGCGTAGGCCCACCAATATGGACCGGCGATGCGGAACTTGAAGGCGTCCATTTCATAAATCGCGCCCGAGTAGAAGGCGACGAAAAGCTCCATGAGGTAGGCATAGCCGACTATCGTGCCCGTGAGGAGGATGATCTTGGCCATGTTGTCGATGTGCTTCATGGTGATGAGATCCTGAAGGCCGTAGATGAAGCGGGCGGGCACCATGATCGTGAGAACCATGGCAAATCCGCCGAAAATGGCACCGGCGACGAAATAGGGAGGGAAGATGGTGGTGTGCCAACCAGGAACCACCGAGGTCGCGAAGTCGAAGGAGACGACCGAGTGAACCGAGAGCACCAAGGGTGTGGAAAGTGCGGCAAGGAGGAGGTAAGCCATCTCGTAGTGGCTCCACTGGCGGTTTCCGCCGCGCCATCCGAGGGCGAAGATCCCGTAGAGCACCTTGCGCAGGCCGGGCTTGCAGCGGTCACGGATGGTGGCGAGGTCGGGAACCATTCCGAGATACCAGAAAATCAACGAGACGGTGAAGTAGGTGGAGACGGCGAAGACGTCCCAGAGAAGAGGCGACTTGAAGTTTTGCCAGATGGCATTGGCATTCGGTACGGGGGCGAGGAACCAAGCGAACCAGACCCGGCCGACGTGGAAGGCGGGGAAGATACCCGCGCAAATCACAGCGAAGATGGTCATGGCCTCCGCCGCGCGGTTGATGGAGGTTCGCCAATTCTGGCGGGTGAGGAAAAGGACCGCCGAGATCAGGGTCCCTGCGTGACCGATACCGATCCAGAACACGAAGTTGGTGATATCAAAGCCCCAGAAGACCCGGTTCGACATTCCCCAGACGCCGACGCCCGTGGAAACAAGATAGGTCAGCCCGCCCCCCACGCCGATCAGCGCAATGAGTGCCGAGGGAAGGAAGATCAGCCACCACAGGAAGGGTTGGCGATTTTCCAGAACGCCGCAGATGCGTTCCGTGATCCAGTGGTAGGACCTTCCGCTGAGAATGAGCTTTTCCCGCTCAAGCACTGGGAGTTTCACTCCAGTGTGGGTCTCAGGTGCTTTTTCGATGGTGGATGCCATGGTGGGGTAGATGCTAAAATTCTGAAAAGCTGAAATACTGAAGTCAGACCATGTGGACGGTGGCCTTGCCGATGAACTTGGCGTCAGGCATGTTCGGGTTCGGATTTTTCACGCGGGCGAGGTAGCTGGTGCGTGGAAGCGTTCCGATGTAGTTGAGGAGGTCGTAGTTCCGCTTGATGCGCTTGCTGCGTCCTACGGCGGATTTCTCCTCGTCGAGGAGATTTCCAAAGGTGATGGCCCCGGCTGGGCAGGCGTCCTGACAGGCGGTTTTGACTGAATCCACAGGAATGCGGAGGGTATTGACGCTGACTTGCATCTCGGTGGATGGCTTGCCAGCGACCAGAGCTTCCTGTTTTTGGCCACGCTTCTGGCGAATCACAGAGTCCTGCAAGCGCTGGACACAGTAGGTGCATTTTTCCATCACCCCGCGCATCCGGACGGTGACGTTCGGATTCTTTTGGAGGTGTGGCGCCTCACCCGTCTGCTTCTCGCCGAAGGGCCCCTTGTAGAGGTTGTGGGCGATGAGCGGGTTGCGCTTGTTGTAGTCAAAGTAGTTGAAGCGGCGGGCCTTGTAGGGGCAGTTGTTCGCGCAGTATCGGGTTCCGATGCAGCGGTTGTAAGCCATGGCATTGAGACCATCTTCCGTGTGGATGGTGGCATTGACGGGGCAGACGGTTTCACAAGGTGCGGATTCACAATGCACACAGGCGACAGGCTGCGGGACGAAGGCCGGGTTATCGCGGATCCACTCGGGGTTCTTTTTGTATTCGCCGTTTTCCTTGATCTTGTTGCCGTGCTCGTCGGTCGCGAACTCCTGAGAAGCGAAGTAGCGGTCCATGCGGATCCAGTGCATCTCGCGCCCCATGGCGACCTGGGTCTTTCCGACAATCGGGATATTATTCTCCGATTGGCAGGCGACCAAGCAGGCGTTGCAGCCCATGCAGGAGGAGAGGTCGATGGACATCCCCCACTGGTGGAGAGGATCGTTGATGAGTGGCTTCCCAGAGCGATCTTCGGATTTATAGAGAGAAATGTTCGGCGGAGCGTGGGAGTCGTTGCCTTGTTTGGCGACGTCATCAAGCTGCGCGACGAAAGAGCCTTTGACCACATCATCCTGAGTGGAGATTTCCCGGGCAAGGGCGCGGCCATACATGGCACTGTGCTCTTGGGTAAGGGCGACTGAGTAGCGCTTTTTGAGCGGAGTCACCTTGGCTCCGGCGGCGAAGTAGGCAGAGGTGGCGGTGCGGAGCGGGTAAGCGTTGAATCCACGATTCACGCCGACCAGTCCGACGTGGGACGCATTCCTGGGGCCTCGCTCGAGTTCGTCCGATTCATCAAAGCCCTGGCCGTAACCGAGCGGGATGACGAGAGTGTTTTCCGCTTGGCCGAAGGAAACGAGAACGGGAATCTCCAGGCTCTGACCGTTGACCGTGACGTTGATCATGGGCGAGGTCCTGTTTTGCGCTTCGTCGTCAGGCGAGCGAGATGCAAACTGGGTTTGGAGTTGAACGATCTGGTCGTAGATCCCGAGTTCCTTGGCGGTTTTGGGAGCAACCAATGCGACGTTGTCCCAAGTCAGCTTGGAGATGGGATCCGGTGCCTCTTGCAACCAGCCGTTGTCAATCCAGCGACCGTCGAAAATGGACGAGTCTGTCGAGAAAATGACCTCGAGCGCATCCTTGGTGGGTGCAAATCCGAGCAAGGGGGCAGAAGTATCCGGACGAGGGCTTGGACTGACAACCGGATAGCCTGGGCCGTCGAAGAAGCCATCCCGGAGGAGCTTTTTCCAAGCAGCTTCTCCCGCTCCACCCAATGCGGAGAAGGTGGAACGGACGGCGGTATATGCAGGAGAGGCGGCACCTTTTTCACCCTCACCGTTCAGGAGCTTTCCGCCGTCAGACAGAAGGGCGATGAGCAGCTCGAGTTCCGAGACACAATCCTTGTAGAGCGGAAGAATCATCGGCTGCACTACCGTATAAGTGCCTCTGGCGGTATGTGCGTCTGACCAGGATTCGAGGTAGTGGGCTGCCGGAACATGCCAGGTGGCGGCGTGAGCGGTCGCGTCGGTGCGGGTCCCGAGGTGGATGCTGGTCTTCAGTTTGGCGAGGGATTCCGCGAACTGGAGATCGGCAGGAGCGTCATAGACCGGGTTTGAAGGAGTCAGGAGGACGAGTGTTTCAACCGCTTTGGAGTCGATATCCTTTTTGAGGGCAGCGATGTCTGCCAGGCCCTTCAAGCCCGTTTGCACGGCGAGAAGCGGCTTCCCCTCGCCGATGTTGCCAAGGGCGGAGTTGATGGCAAAAGCGATGAGGTGGAGCGAGAGGCTCTGGCGCGAGCCGACCAGGACGGCGGATTTCCCGGCATTCTCCTTGAGGTCGGCAACAAGTCCATCCACCCAGGCGATTTCGATGGGGTCGGTAAGGGCCGGGGTGACGATCGCAGCACCGACTTGGATGCCGAGACCGCGGGCGATTTGCGCCGCCACGGCGTTCACCTGGCTCGGTGAAACCCGCAGCCGGTGATCGGCCATTCCACCGGTGAGGGTGAAGGCAGCCTCGACGGAATAGAGGCGATTCATGGTCGCAGCGTCCGGCGCGTTTTCGTAAGCCTTCCCTTCAGGCTTGCGACGATCGAAGAAAGGCGTCACCGGGCCTTGGGAGTCGGTCCCTGCGAAGTCACAGTCGAGTGAGACGATGCGATCCGCCTTGGTAAAATCCGCAACCAATTTCACGCCGTCGCCGAGCGCCACGTTGGCGGCGTCACCGGTCAGGGCTTCGTATTGATAAAATTTGGCAGCCGGGAACTTGGCGGCGAGCTCCTTGGTGAGGCGGGTGCGGGTAGGGCTGTCGTCGGCACCGAAGAGGAACCCAATTTTAGCAGCCTTGTCGGCAGCAAGAGTGGCGAGAGTCGCCTCGAACTCCGAGCGTGCGGCTTTTTGACCGGATTTGAGGAAAGTCCTTGAGCGCGAAGGAGAGTAGAGATCGAGAACGGAGGCCTGCGCGAAGGCGTCCGTGCCGTCCGCATCGGGATGGAGCTTGTTGGGAGCCAGCTTGGTGGGGCGTCCCTCAAAAGTGGTGACCACCAGTGGTGTGGCACCTTGAGCGCGAGGCATCGACGATGCGTAGTAGGTCGCTTTCCCCGGGATGACCCACTCTGGGGCCTTGGTGTATGGAACGATGTAAGCCTCGGGACGGCGGCAAGCGACCATGCCGAAACCCGCCAGAGCGGTGGATGCCCCCATGAGTTTCAGGAACGAACGACGAGAGGTTTCCGACTCGGAGCCATCCGCCAGCTCGGCAGCCCCCTGAGGGAACTCGCGGTCGAGCCATTGCCGGAAATCGGCGGTGTCCTCAAGCTGGCCCGCACTGCGCCAAGCGACGGTGGTTTCGCCTGCGGGAACTTCGGGGTGATGCCAAATGCGCTTACTCATGTTAGACGTTGGAGATGGATGGAAAGTTGGAGAGAATCAACGGTGACAGGCGGCACAGGTTTCCTTGGGCTTCACCATGAACTGTTCCTTGAGCTTGATCCCAAGATCCTCGATGGTCTTGACGCCTTGTTTGGCGAGTTCTGGATTTTTCGAAAGGTAGTCCTGTGCGTTGTAGTTGAAGTTATAAACCTCTTCAAGGGGGCGCAGGTGCTTCTCGGGGGCGCGGTGACAATCAAGACACCATCCCATGGAGTGAGATTCAGCGTGGTAAACAACCTCCATTTTATTCACGTCGCCGTGGCAGCTTTGGCATGAGATGCCCCGGTTGACGTGGGCGGAGTGGTTGAAATAGACGTAGTCAGGAGTCTTGTGCACACGAACCCATTCGATCGGCTTGCCATCGTAACCCGGGTAGTTCACATCCATCGACTTGTGCAAGGGTGCGAGTTTCGGGCTGTCACGCTGGACGTGTTGGTGACAGTTCCAACAGGTGCTGCCGGTAGGAACGTTCGAGTGGCCGGCGACGTCCACGAACGAGTGGCAGTAGCGGCAGTCCATTCCGAGTTGGTCGACGTGGATCTTGTGGGAAAATGGGATCGGCTGCGAAGGCTGGTAGCCTACGACTGTGGTTTTGGGCGTGGCGTAGTAGGTGATTGCCAGAGCTACTCCAGCCGCCACGGTCCCGGCACAGACGGCGATCTTGAGAGGTAGTAAGTTGGACCAGCGAGGGAAGATGTTTGCCATGACAAGCGCGATGCAGTGCTGAGAAAATCAAGCTTGTGAAAGTTTTCACAAACTCACCTTGAAAGATTCCGGGGTGGTTCCGGACGCGGGGAGGATGCAAACGAACTCACTTCATGCAATGCCAAAAAAACAAAATTTGATGAATTTCGGATACCATCATGAAGCGCTGTGCAGATTTTGCGGGCCCGCTTATGAATTCGTCCAATTCATCCCCTTTTCCTGCCTCCATTGACGATAAGCGCTAGACTGCTCCCCCCTTGGCAGGTTGCGCCGTTCGGGATCTTCGGCAAGGAACGCCTCAAAGGCTCCGCTTGGTGATGTTTCAGCATGGGGAGGCGGCACCGTGGCCCGCCCAAGACGCGTCGGGCCTTGTTCGAGTAGACGTTCCATGGCTTTCAGACGCGATAGAACCCTCGCCAATAGGCACAAAATGATGAGCAGGAGCAAGCCACAGATGGAAAACAGCAACAGGGTCAGCGAGGATGATTCGGAGTCAGGCATGAACGTTCTTGCGAAATCGAATGGCGCATGCAAAGCTCTAACCGTCGTTCAATTCTGCCTGAAAGGCATGTGAACTGCTGCGAGACATCGCACCCGAGATCGTGATTTCAAATTCACGAAATATTTTTCACACAAATTTCGATTTGGTGTCGTTACCCCATCAGACCATTTCATGCCTGCATCACCCGAACCACCATCACACCAGCGCTGCTTAAGCGTGGAAATGCTAGTAAGACTCGGCCAAGTGACCGACAAACGCTTCGACACGGAGCGTATCCGCCATCTCATCAATGTCATCGCAGACCGGGCACCCGGTGACCCACTGGCGCATTTGTCGATCGCCGTGAGCGAACTGGGCCTCAGGCTCACGCCCGTGCGAATTCCGCTTTCCGAGGCGGTCTGGCACGCGAATGTTGATTCTCCAATCGTCCTGTGGTGTGAACCCGAGCAGCAGTTTCTCATCGTCAGCTATGCGAGTACTTTTCAAGTGAGACTTGCCCGCTACGACCAGGAGCTGGGCAGTTCGGAGACGATTTCCCGCGCGCGACTGGCAGTGCGCCTGGGCTTGAAAAGTGTGAGCGACGTCGTGGAAGTGGGTCTGATTCACGCGGAAAGCCCAGCAAGGGACGCCAGTATTGCCAGCAAAGCCCAGGACAGGGAATTGGCATGCCGCTACGGCACCAGAAGCCACCGGGAAGCCGATGAGGATGAGCATCACGATGGCGGGCATTCGGCCCACCACATGTCTCCTTTCTATCGGTTTTTAAACATTCTGAGACCGGAGCGGCGGGACATTCTGATGCTGCTCGTTTTCGCGATGTTTTCCGGGATTTTATACCTCGCCCTTCCGTTGACGGTGGACACCGTGGTGACCAATCTCGCTTTTGGAGCCCAGGCTGAACCCTACATGCAGGCCTTGGTGATCGTCGCACAGATCCTCACTGTTTGCCTTATTCTGCAGGCGATGATCATCGCATTCCAGTATTACGTGGCGGAGTTGATCCAGAGACGCATCTTCGTAAGAGCCGCGGGTGATCTCGCGTACCGCTTGCCGCGGGTATGCGCCAAGGCATTTGACGGGGTTTACGGACCGGAGCTGGTAAACCGGTTCCTTGACATCGCCACCGTCAAGAAAAACACCGCTCTTTTCCTTCTCGACGGCATCAATATCCTGGCGGCGAGCCTCGTCGGGATGACACTGCTTGCGCTCTACCATCCGATTCTCATGGCCTTCGTCGCGGTTTTGATTGTGATTCTCGTCGCGATGATCGGGCTGCTGGGTCGCAAGGCGGTAAGCACTGCCATCCAAGAGTCCCGCGCCAAGTATGATCTGGTCGGCTGGTTCGAGGAAATCGCGGCCTACCCGCTGCTTTTCAAAGGTCCGGGTGGATACGAGATGGCCTACCAGCGGGCAAACATGCTGGCGACGGAATTTGTCCATAAGCGCAGCGGTCACTTCCGCGTGCTTTTCCAACAAATCATCGGCCTGCTTGTCATCTCGGTGATTGCCAGCGTTGCCTTGCTCTTCATCGGAACATGGCTGGTCCTCAGCCAACAACTCACACTCGGGCAACTGGTCGCCAGCGAGCTGATCATGAGTAGCATCGTCGCCTCACTGGTCAAATTGGGCAAAATGCTCGAATCGTGGTATGACACCATGGCCGCGACCGACAAGCTCGGGCACCTGTTCGATCTCGAGACCGAAATCGAGGTGGGGGAAAAACCTGCAAATACGAATCGCGATCTCGGCATGGCGGTTGCCGCCAATGAACTCAGCTTCAGCTATGACGATGGGCCTGTCATTTTCGAGAACAAGAGTTTCGAACTCGAGCCCGGGGATCGAGTGGGCCTCTTCGGCCCCCAAGGCAGCGGGGTGAGTTCCATGCTGGAATTGCTTTTCGCCGTGCGCCAACCCTCCAGCGGACATCTCTCGTTTGATGGCCTTGACTCCCGGAACTGGCATCTTGAAAGCTTGCGGAATCAAACCCAGATCCTCCGTCCTGACGAGTTTGTGGACGGAACGATTGTTGAAAACCTGCGCCTGGGACGTCCGGAAATCGCCATGGAAGAGGTCCGCATGGCCCTTGAAAAAGTGGGCCTGTTGGACGAGCTCCTCAATCGTCCGGAAGGTCTCAACCTCCGCCTCAAGATCGGTGGCTCACCCTTGTCCACCCGCCAACGGATTTCACTCACCGTCGCGCGTGCCCTCGTCCAGAAACCGCGCTTGCTTCTGATCGACGAGATCTTCGACGGACTTGACGACCAGACCCTCCAGCGCCTCACCCAACTCGTGCTCGGCAGCGGTTTACCATGGACGGTCGTCGTGGCCACCCGGATGCCCGAGGTCATCAGCTACTGCAACCGGAAGATCGAGCTGACCAAATACCAGGTAACTCAGCCGTCACAAGAATCCGCGCCAGAGCGGATTTCCGAGTAGTCCGCCGTTTTCGAATTTTTCAACGACCCTTTTCGCACCCATCTCATGCGCCAACTCCCCGCCATCAACCTCACCGGATCGAATCGCCTCCCGCATTTGATCAGCCGGATTCTCATCGTATTCTTCGTCCTTGGCGTGATCGGCCTGCTGTTCGCACCATGGCGGCAGTTCGTCCGAGGCAGCGGCAAGGTGACTGCCAACGACCCCTTAGACCGCCGAATCAATGTCGAAGCACTCGTTCCCGGCCGGATGAAAAAACTACACGTCTTCGAAGGTCAACGGGTCAAGACCGGAGATCTCATCGCGGAAATCCAGGACAACGACCCGAACCTCCTCGACAACATCCGCAACCAAAGATCCGCCGTGACCGACCGCGTCGCTCTTGCTCAGAGCAGAGTCGCCGCGCTTGAAGAGCAAATGGCTCAGCAGCAGATGGCCAAGATGCAAGCCCTTGACTCAGCACGCCAGAGAATCAATGCCGCGCGCATCGCTGCCGAGACGGCCGAACTCGACCACTCGCGGGTAGCCGCTCTTTTCGGCAAGGGCTTGGTTTCCCGCCGCGAACATGAACAGGCAATCCTCCGGCGAGACTCCACCACCGCTGATTTCATCTCCAGCGAGGCAACGATGAAGCAAACCGAAAACCAGTTCGACTCGGTGATCGCCGCTCTTGTCGCATCACGGGACTCGGCCAAGAGCGAAATCGCCAAAGCCCAGGAAGAACTCGGAACCCTTGAGATCCGTCTCAGCCAGAACCAGCGCCAGATCGTCACCTCTCCGCGCGACGGAATCGTCCTCACCGTGCCCGTCACGGATGGCAGCTATCTGAGCCCCGGCAAATTGATCTGCGTCATCATCCCCGAGACACAAACCCGTTTCATCGAGGTCTGGGTGGACGGCAACGACATGCCTCTGATCGTCCCACGGGCGCAGATTGGCGATCAGGTCCGCCCCGGCAGCCCGGTCAGAATCGCTTTTGAAGGCTGGCCCGCCATCCAGATCATCGGCTGGCCTCAACTCGCCATCGGCACCTTCAACGGCGAGGTGGTTTTCGTGGATGCGACCGATGACGGCAGCGGTCGCTTTCGCGTTGTCGTGGCACCCGCCGATGACCTTGTAGACCGCGGCGATGGCAAGGGCCCCGTCAAGGTCGGCTGGCCGACAGGAGGCCGCTGGCTGCGTGAAGGCGTGAGAGCGAGGGCATGGGTCCTGCTCGACGAAGTCCCCTTGTGGTTTGAGCTGTGGAGACAGATCAACGGCTTCCCTTCGATCGGCAAGGGCATGAAAGAAGATCCATCTCAGAAGAAACCATGAGATCCCACTTCCGATCCGCCATCACCTTGCTTTTGTTCACCGCCGCGTTTCCCCTGAGCGCGAAGCCTCTGCTACTTGATGAAGTGCTCGGCACCGTGCGGCAGAACTATCCCCCGCTACTCGCCGCCTGGCTCCAGCAGGACATTGCCAACGGCCGGGTCCGGCAAGCCCAAGGTGCCTTCGATGCCATCGCAAGCAGCAACCTCAGGATGAATCCGCTGAACTACTACGATGGTGTCTCCGGGGGATTCTTTCTCGAAAAACCGCTCGAAGCCGGCGGGATCGACATCTACAGCGGCTACCGTCTAAGCTCGGGATTTTTAGCGGATTACGACCGTAAAGACCGCACCGCGGATGGCGGTGAAGCTGTGCTGGGGCTGCGCATGCCCTTGCTGCGCAACCGTGAATTCGACTCCCGCCGTGCCGGCATCGGCCGGGCGGCCGTGGAGCGCGAATTGGCAGACCCATTCGTCCTGCGCCAATACCTGACCTTCCACCGGTCCGCACGGATCTCCTATTTCAGCTGGCTTGCCGCCGGCAAACGACTCGCCGTTGCGGAGAATCTTCTCGATATCGCGCTGAAGCGGGACGGGGCCTTGAAAGAACAAGTCAAACTCGGAGCCATCGCCAGGATCACCCAAGTGGACAACCAACGCCTCGTGGTCAGTCGCGAAATCGGCGTGCTCAATGCCCGCCGCTCCTTCGAGGCCACCTCCATCGAGCTTTCTCTGTTCCATCGCGACTCCAAATCCGGCGACCCCATCACCCCCGAGCGCGCTCGGCTTCCTGATGAATTCCCAACACCCGTCATGCCCGACTCCGTGCAGTTGATCAATGACCGGGGAATCGCCGCATTCCGCCGCCCGGAAAACCGCGAAATCGACCTCCTCATCACCCGAGGCGGCATCGATCGACGGCTCGCCCGTAACAACCTCAAGCCCAACCTCGACCTCGCTCTCGAATTCAACCAAGCGCTCGGCAATGGCCGCCCCTCGGATATTGATCCCACGGAAATCTCCGGCCTGCTCCGGTTCTCAGTCCCCATCGGCAACAATGAAGCCAAAGGCCGACTCTCCGCCATCGATGCGGAATTGAAACGGCTCGATGAACAGAAAAAGTTCACCCGCGATCGGATTCTGGCCGATGCCAACGACGCCTTTTCCGCCCTGCAAGCCACGGATGAAGCATTGCAACGCGCAGCCACCAACGTGGCGCTCGCGGTGGAACTGGAAAATGCGGAGAATGACCGTTTCCTCCAAGGAGCTTCCGACCTTCTGGCTCTGCAGATTCGTGAACAAGCGACCTTCGACGCCAAAGTCCTCGAGATCGACGCCAAGCTTGCCCGCCTGAGGGCCATGGCCGACTATCAGGCGGCAATCGCCTCGGACGCCCCGTCCGACCTTCTCGGCAAGACGAAGTGAAAAGCCGGCATTTGCCGCCAACGGCCCTTTGTCCAGCCCGGAAACCCCACCGGTGATTCCGGCAGAATTCAGCCAATGCTTGCCCCAGCCCACGATGCAGCATAGACCCAGTGAGACATGTCCCGTGCTCGACCCCTCATCTTGATTCCAAGTTACAACACCGGCCCGATCCTCCTCGAAACCGTGCGGGCCGCCTTGATGTTGAAAACACCCCTCTGGCTGATCATCGACGGCTCGACGGACGGCTCCCCCGCTCTTGCGGAAGCATTTCTTGGACCTCAAAACCCCGAATTCCGAATCATTTTCCTCGCGGGGAATTCCGGAAAAGGCGCAGCGGTGCTGCACGGACTCCGGCAAGCGATCCATGCCGGCTTCAGCCACGTCCTGACCATGGATGCAGATGGCCAACATCCCGCAGGCATGATTCCCGAGTTTTTCCGCATCTCCGCCAGCCACCCCGAAGCAAGCATCTTTGGACGCCCGATTTTCGACTCCGCCGCCCCTGCCCTGCGCGTCAATGGCCGCAAGGTTTCAAATTTCTGGGTCAATCTGGAAACCCTCGGCTGGGGCGTGGACGACTCGCTCTTTGGAATGCGGCTCTATCCGGCAAGCGATCTTCTCGCCGTCATGGAATCGACCTCCCATGCACGGCGGTTCGACTTCGATCCGGAAGTCGCCGTGCGCCTCGCCTGGCGCGGCGTGCCGGTGATCAATCTCCCCACGCCCGTTCGCTATCCGACCAAGGAGGAGGGCGGCATTTCCCAATTCCGCTATCTGAGAGACAACGCCTTGCTCTCATGGATGCATTTCCGGCTGTTTCTAGGGTTTCTAGCACGCGCTCCCATGCTCATCAGCCGCGGGGCGAATCCTCTTGAGTCACTCAGCCCCCCTTCCCCATGACCAACGTAGGTTTCGAAAAAATCGCCGCTCTTTTCCCCGGGCGCTGGGACCGGCACTATGTCGCCGCGAAGCTGCGGACGGATCCTTTGTATGCAGCACTGAGCACCGAGCTCCGTCACTCCGCGCTGCCCCTGCTTGATCTCGGCTGCGGATTGGGCTTGCTCGCCTTTTTCCTGAGAGCGGAGGGAATCAAGGTGCCCATTCTGGGACTGGACTATGACGCGCGGAAAATCAGCTCCGCCAGAGAGGCCTCTCACAATCATGACGCGGTGGATCTATCCTTTCTCCATCATGACGCCCGCAGCGGGTTGCCAGCCCATCAAGGGAATGTCAGCATCCTCGACATCTTACAGTTTTTCCAGCCCACCGAGCAGGAATCCTTGCTCAAGCTCGCAGCTTCCCGGGTCGCTCCCGGCGGGAAACTGATCATCCGCTCCGGCCTGCGGGATCAGTCATGGAGATTCAAAATCACCGCTCTCGGAGACTGGTTGGCCAAGATCACACTTTGGATGAAGGCTGCCCCGTCCCACTATCCGAGCGCCGGGGACTTCAACGAGATTCTAGGCTCATACGGCACGGTGACCGTCAAACCCCTGTGGGGGAAAACTCCATTCAACAACCACCTCATCGTCCTCACCCGGGAGTCCGGATGAATCCCAGTGAGAAACCTCCGCCACCGGTCACATCCCCGGAAGCTGCACCAATTTGGAATACTGGTAGGAATTCTTCGCGAGAAACTCAGCCTGCTGATTTCCGGAAAAGGAACGCGTCCGCAACTGGTCAACGCCAAGATCCGAGAGCACCGTGACCGAAATCTGCATCGAAGTCAGGCGGCCTGCCGCGAGTTGGGCAGGCGTCACTCCTCCCGCGGCATCCGTATCAATGCCCGAACCGAGGATGCGGAATCTTTGCGCGGCATTCACCCCACCGTTGGAACCGACCGTCACAGGGACATTCACCAGGGTGGTCGTCGTCCCATTGACCTGGCTGACTTGGATATTGAAGGTCACCGAAAACTGAAACACATTCTCACAGACGAAATTCTCCGGATTCGAAACAGTTGGCGCGAACGAAGTGAAGGCCGTGGGTAAATCCGGAGTTCCGAGCAATCTTGCGAATGTTTCATCCGGATTCACCAACAGACGGCTCATGACGAAGGTCTCAAACCTGCCTGTGGCACCGGTCGCGAGCGGATCCTTGTATTGAAGCTCATAGGCAACGCATGAGACATCGCCACCGCGGTCCCGGTTCACGACACCGATCTCACCATTGTAGCGATCGGTAGCAGCCGTGAAAAAGATCAACCTGGAAGCATTCGTGCTTTGCAGGTTCCGACCAATCCCGCGCGTTTCCGCGATGGCGGATAGCCATTCGTTCGCATTTCCGCGCCGGACCACCATCGATTCGAAATCCCGGGCGATCGTATCGATCATCGCCTTCCCCTGCCGGGAGGCGCGGAGCTCCGAGCGGCTTCGATTCCAGGTATCCAATGCGATGGAGGTGATCGAGACCAGGACCGTAACGATGATTGTGGTGATGGCCATGGCCACCATCAACTCCATCAGGGTGAAACCACGTTTGGGAGAATGATAAGACTGGGTTTTCATAGGAACGAATGATGAAGATCAACGACGGACCGCAAGATTCCGGGAAAACACCGGATTCCGGGCATTTTGAAATCGGGTATTGAAAGCACTCCCCGTGTAAAAGCCGGGATCCTTCGACGGCATCATGTGAAAGTCGGCGGTAAAGGCGATGACGGCTTCAGGATAATCATCCGGTCTTGCCGCAGCGCCTCCGTTCGGCTTCGGATCGCGAATGCTCCCCGGCTGTGGCGACAGAATCAGACCATTCGCCCCGAAAACCAACTGGGTGCATTTCACCACATAGACCGCACCTTCGAGAGCCGCCAAGTCCTCGGCAAACCTCGGATCATTTCTGCGTCGGACGGTTGAAACGACGATGTAATCCCTGCCTGGCAGTCTGCCAATGGCGTTCGGCTCTGGCGTGGGCGTCCCATCCGGCCGCAAATTGTTAGGGCGGCCGCGGTATTGATAGACGACCAGGGCGTTCGCCACATTCTGGGATCCCATGATCCAATCGAATGACTTGTCGAATCCTGTCCGGAAATCCATCTGGCCGCCTGAGCCGATGCGCGGCGTTACCAACTCCTCTTCAAGGGTCGAGGCGAAGCGATCCGCCTGCTGCACATTGATGGACTTGCGGATTCCATCCGCCGCAGGAGTGAAAACCACCATAAATCCAGTGAGAAGCACGGCGAGCACGCCAATGGCGATGACCGTTTCGAGCAGCGTAAAGCCGCTCCGCAAGCGATGGGAATTGGGTTTCATGAATTAGAATTCTGCTCCGGAGTTGAGGTTGTTAATGCCGGTCGCGATTTGGTCAGGACTGCGGAAGATCGATGTTTGACCATTGCGCCAGATGGCAAATCCTCCGAAGTCGCGCTTGCCAGCCGCGGTCACACGGGGGCGTTCGGTCGGATTCCTCACATTTCTCGCTCCCGCTCCGAGAACGAAACTTGGTGCCCGGTAGGTGGTAGTCGGTCCTGAGGCCGTGACGCCCGTGGTGCAAATTCCTTCCGCGTTGAATTCATAGAAAAAATAGGTCCCTTGATAAGCCGCCTTCCAACTCGCCTGAGATTGCGTGGTTTGAATCATGGCCCCGCCGGATTGAAAATCGCGTTTGCTGAACTCCGTGCTGAAGAACGTCTGATCCGGCAGCACCGCCCCACGGCTGGATAGAACCCAATTCTCCGGGATTGCCTCCCTGCCGGTCAAGGGATCGATCGCTGCCGAAACGACAACGATGCGCCGGAGATTGTCAGCGGGATTATTGGTCAATCGGTCGGCAACAAGCACGCGCGCCCTCGTCCGCTGGCCGACGGCGATGGACCGGGCCTCGGCAAATAGCGACTCCGCCGTGGCAACGCCGCTGCTTACCCCCTTCCCGCCCATGCCGCCAAGACCGATGGCACCCGCGGTCATTAGAATCGACATGATCGCGATCACCACCAGCATTTCCACCAAGGTGAATGCTGGCAAAGGCTTCCGAGAACAAAATTGAGAAGAACTGGAATACATGGGTTAGAGGATTGGGTTGGGAAAAAGATGGCCCGAATCGAGTCAGACCGCAAGCGCAAATGTCAATACATCGCGATTACGAAGATTTCACATTTTCCGGGTATCTCCCGCCCCGGGAACCTGAGATCCAGGTCCACGCCGGACGGACCATATCGCGAATATCCTTGCGGCTTGCGACCCAGCCCAGGAGTTCCTCGGCCAGGGCAGGGTCTGCCACGAGAGACGCAGGATCTCCCTCGCGGCGAGGACCGTATTTTACAGGGACACTCTTACCGGTGATTTCTTCGACGGCTGAAATGATTTCTTTGACTGACACGCCGACTCCCGTGCCGAGGTTGCAACGGACAGAAGCGCCACCTGCGGCCAGATGATCGAGCGCGCGCGCGTGGGCATCCGCCAGGTCCTCGACGTGGATGTAGTCGCGAATACAGGTGCCGTCCGGCGTGTCGTAGTCGGTGCCGAACACCTCGATGTGTTCGATCTCGCCTGTGACCGCCATCATCACCCGGGGAATCAGGTGCGTCTCAGGGTCATGATCCTCACCGATCAATCCATCCATCGAGCAGCCGCTCGCATTGAAGTAGCGCAGGCACGCACTCCGCAGCCCCCAGGCGATTCCGCAGTCGGCGAGAATATGCTCCACCATCAACTTGCTCATGCCATACGGATTGATGGGCTTTTGCTGATTCGTTTCAGTGATCGGCAGCTTGTCGGGCACCCCGTAGGTGGCGCAGGTCGAGGAAAACACAAAAACCTTACAGCCGTATTCCTGCATCACTTGAAGCAGCTTGATCGGCTCGGCGGTGTTGTTTTGGTAGTATTTAAGGGGATTGGTCACGGATTCCCCGACGTAGGCGTAAGCGGCGAAATGGATTACGGCGCCGAATTGATGCTTGGCGAACAATGAACGCACCAGCTCCTGATCCCCTACATCACCGACCACCAGCTCGACATCGGGATCCAATATGGCTTGTTCATGACCAAATACCAAGTTGTCCAAGACCACGATCTTCCGCCGCTGGCCAGCGAGAAGCCTTACCGTGTGGGAACCGATGTAACCCGCTCCTCCCGTGATCAAAATCGTTTCCTGCGCGTGGTCCATCGATTGCTTTTCCCCATGAAATCGAAGAACCTCCCCCCCTGTCAATGCACAGGAGCAACGAAGGCGAAAAATCTTTTGAAATCCGTTCGAATAGATGGGCCGGCTGTGCTGTCATAATCGCATGAAGAATTACCTTCCGCTTCTTTTAGGGGCCGTCGCAGCCTTGTTCTCCGCGTCGTGCGCTTATGATCCATACTACTCGCCCGGCGTGGCAAGCGCCTCCTACTCCACCGGTTTCGCTCCGGGCTTCGGCCCGGGTTTCGGTTATGGCCACCCGGGATTTTCCACGTCGGTGTTTGTGGCAACCGGTAATCCACGCTGGGGCTATGATCCGCACTGCTTCAGCTATTATGATTTCAACCGGCGTTGTTACTACGACCCGTATCTGAACGGTTACTACCCCATCGGCTTCCGCCCACCTGTGGTCTTTGGCGTGCCCCACCCACACGGTTGGCGCCCCGGCCGGGCGTTTTGCCCGCCGCCCGTGGGCGTCCACAGCGTGACGATCCACAACTATCGCAATCGTGAAGCTCTCTACCGGCGCTCAAACTACGCCTGGTCCAACCAAGTGCGCCAGCAATCCGTGGACACCGGTAGATTTCGGAATCGGGGGCCCATTCAAGAAGGTTCGTTCCGCCAACGCCCGTTTTCCCGCTCGTCCACTCGGGAAAACCCCTTGATGGATTCCAACGCCCCGGCACCACGAAATTTTTCCGGTCCCGCCCCGCGCCAGAGCTTCCGGGGTGACCCCCGCGGACAGATGGGAAATCCCGGCGGACAGGGGGAAGCCCGCTTCCGCCAACCACCGGTGTCGCGGCGCCAAGAAGCTCCACCCGCGACTCGTTCGGAAATTCGCGGGCTTGCCGCTCCGGACGAGGCTAGCCCGCCGCTCCAGCCCATGGCCACACCCCAAGGCGGCCAAGGCTCGCGAGGCGGACTCCGCAGCCAAATGAGAAATCCATTTTCCGGAGAAAGTCGCCGGGGCCCCCAAGGCAGAAACTGACTTGAACCCCTGGAATGCGCCGCGCAAGTGCGGCATTCCAGGCCAAATCGCTACCTCCCTCGCCTCACATCCATGGCCTCGCGCCGCTCCCTGGCGCGACGGAGGCTGGTGAGGGAAACGCGCTGACGCAGCAACCAGCGCCCGAAAAGCCAACCCGCCACCCCCCCGCCGAAGTGGCAGGCATGGCCCATTTCAAAAAGCCCGCCCATGCCATGCGCCACGAGGCTCCGTCCGAGTCCGGCAAGGCCAGGAAACCCCAGCGAGGGATTGAGCAGCGTCAAAAACAACTCGGCCGATAGGACGCCCAAGCCCAGACTGCGCCCGGATAGTGGAAGCGGCATCATCCGCGACTGCGGCGACAGCGTGACCAACAGCAGCAGCAGCCCCAGACAGCCGCCGGAAAGCCCGACCAACAAAGGCGCGTCTGCGCCGCCCGGAGCCAACCACAAATGCCCGATCCCGCCCCCCAGCACCCCCAGCAGCAAGGCTTTGCTTAAGTTGCCACGACCGGTGATGTGTTCTATCCTGGATCCGACAATCAACAGCAGAACCCCATTCAACCCGAGGTGACCCCAACCACCGTGCAGAAACCCATAGCTGACAAGTTGCCAGACTTTACCACTGAACACCCCTTCCCGGCTCAGGCCCAAGGTCGTAAACCAGGACCAGGCGGGCTGCTGGTTGTGCCCACCCGCCACCATCACCACACACTCGATCGCGAGGATGAGACCCACCCAGAACCAAGTGACTGAAGCCGTAGCCAGTTGGCGAAAATGATGACCCGCATCAGAAAATGACCGACCGGGGGGAGGCATGGCGGTGAAAGTGCAAGGCAGCGGCGCTTGGCTGGAACCCCAAGCTTACTTCACCACTTGTGCCCGTGGCTCGCGGCGGGCGACATCCTCCCCGCCGGCACAAGTCACGAAGGGGCCGCCTTCGAGGGGGGCCACTCCGGTAAATGCCACATCCGGCATGTCAGAAGGACGCCCCGCTAGAGGGAAATCCTTGCGCAGCGGGAAAAACGGATAGCCCTCCCACATCAGAATGCGCTTCATGTTGGGATGTCCGGTGAATGGAATCCCCATCATGTCCCAAACTTCCCGCTCATGCCAATCCGCACCCAGCCAGATGTCCGTGATGCTTGGCACGGACTCGTCCTCCGCCACCTTCGCCTTGACCCGCAAGTGCTTGGAGTCATCCAGGGTCGCGATTTCATAAACCATCTCAAACCGGGGATCCTCCCCGAAATGGTCAATGCTTGAGATGTCCAGAATCAACTCGTAACCCAAGTCATCCCGGCACTTCTTAAGAAGCGCGTGGAGCGAGGCGAGCTCAACCCGCACGGTGTGCTCGCCTCGGAATTCGAGGGTTTCCCAAACTTTTTCTCCAAAGAAACTTTGGAGCGTTGTGACATCGGCGGTGACAGACATGGAAAAACGGATTGGAAAATTTTCAGACAACTTCTTCGATCAACGAACGCTTCTGATCGAGCGTGGAATGCTCGGACTCGATCTTCGTCTGAAGCTTCATCAAGCCCTCAATCAGCGCCTCAGGCCGTGGTGGACAACCGGAGATATACACATCCACCGGGATGAGCTTGTCAATGCCTTGGAGAACCGCGTAGCTCCGATACATCCCGCCGCTCGACGCACAAGCGCCCATGGCGATGCACCACTTGGGCTCGGGCATCTGGTCCCACACCCGCTTTACCGCCAGCGCCATCTTGTAGGTAACCGTGCCTGACACGATCAGGACATCCGCCTGACGCGGCGAAAACCGCATCACCTCCATGCCGAAGCGGGAAATGTCAAAGCGGCTGGATGCCGTAGCCATCAACTCGATCGCACAGCAAGCCAGCCCCATGGGCATCGGCCACAGCGAATTTTTCCGCATCCAGTTGATGGCGGCATCCACTCGGGTGACGATGACATTGCCCTCGATCTTGGAATCGTAGGCGGTGTGGAGAGTATTGGGAGAACTGCTGACCATGGTGATATGACTCGGCTGAAGCTGGAGGAACCTGAACTCGGCAGGACCTTCGCTCAAGTCGATAGTGAATTTTTTTTTGATCCCAATCGAGCGGATGCCTGGGAAGGATTGAAGTTGCGGCGGCTTGCAGCCACCCGTTTCCCTGGCTGCTCCGCCCGCGGTCGCAGCCCCTGCGACACTAGCGCTTGCCCAGCGCCCGATCACGGGTTAGCAAGGGCGCATCAAGAATCGCTCGTTCAGCCTACTCCTCGCCCGGCGCTATCTCAATCCGCGTCGCTCCATGCTTTCATCCTTCAGCCTGATTTCGCTCGTCGGCGTCATGCTCGGAGTGCTCGTGCTGGTGGTGGTCATGGCCGTCTATGCAGGCTTGGAGCGGAATGTGAAAAACCGCCTGCTCGGGTTCACGCCCCACGTGCTCGTCAATCAAGGACCCGTCGGCAGCCGCATGGCGGACTGGCAGGCCGCTGCGGCACGCGCCAAGACGCTTCCTCAAGTCGAGGCCGCGACTGCCTACATCTCGGACAACGTGATCGTGGACGTGGAGTCATGGCAGCGCCCGGTTTTGTTCCGGGGCATCGACACCACGGACGCGGCCCAGGTGGCGGGGATCGCGGAGATGTTAGACATGACCCACCACCCAGAATCATCCGCCGATCTTGGGATCGATGATCGGGTGGTGATTTCCTCGATACTCGCCGACCAGCTCCAGGTCGGTGTGGGCGCAAAGCTCCGGCTCTACTCCACCCGCAACTTCGAGGAAGTGATGCGTGCCTATCAAGCCACCGAGAATCCCCCGCTCCGCGAAGCCTTTGCTGAACCCTGGAACAGGGCCCGCAACGCGATTCTCAAGGGCTGGGTGGCCGACCGGGAGCAATCCACCATCACCTTCGACATCTACCGCAGTGCCTATTCCACCCTCGAGTCGCTACTGGCAGAAAAGATCCGCGCCCCCGAGCACGAGCTCGTTTCACAAATTCTCGTCACCATGGATGCCTCGGAAAAAGATGATGCCGCCCAGGTTTTCCGCTTCGGGCCGGACACCAAGCTTGAGATCGAAGCGTTGCTCAAGCGCCTCGAAACAACCGATGTCGAGAAGATGGACGGAGAAACGCTCAAGGGACTCAAAAGCATCGTGCTGCCGAAAGAGGCCATGGTCACCGGCGTCTATCAGGCATCGCAAATGGCGGTGACGCCGGATTTGTTCGTGCCGCTGCCACTCGCTCAAGACCTCGCGGGGCTGGGGGACTCGGTGCAAGGAATCGCACTCCGGTTGGATGATCCCTATCAGGCGGAGACCTTCGCCACCAGTGCCCGGAACACGCTCGGAGAAGACTGGACCCTGATCACCTGGGGCCAGCAATACCAGGCCTTCTTCGCCCTCATCGAACAACAGCGCGGCATGATGTATTTCCTCCTCTCCTTCATCATCCTCGTCTCCGCCTTCTCCATGATGGCGGTCATGTTCACGGTCACCATCCAGAAGCGCAGGGAGATCGGCGTCATGAAAGCACTGGGCGCGGCTCCCAATCAAATCATCCGGGTATTTCTCTATCAGGGAATGATCCTCGGCACCCTGGGTGCCATCCTCGGGGTAGGACTTGGCCGGCTCGTGATCCATTTCCGCGGCGAGATCCAGGCACTGTTCCGCACCTTGGGCTTCGACCCATTCTCGTCATCCTTCACGGGCTTCGACATCCTTCCTGCCTACAACAATCCCTGGGAGCAGGCGGTGTTCGCGGTGATGGCCTTCAGTCTCTGCTCGATCGCCGCGCTGGTTCCGGCTTTTTTCGCGGCCCGTAGCGATGCCGCCAAATCCCTCAGAAACCTCTAAGCCATGGACATTTGGATCATCCGTGATGGCGAAAAAGTCGGACCCATTCACGACTTTGAAGCGCGGCGCAGCATCGAATCCGGCGAGTTGTCCGCCACCACCTTGGCCTGGCATGAGGGACTGCCGAGTTGGAAGCCTCTGGCTGAGATCGACCTGTTTTCCCGGGAGTTCGAGCTAATCAAGCGCACGTCCGAGCCTGCGGAAGAGAGCCCGCCCGCAGAAAATCCGCCGCCCCCTCCGCTGCCCCGCCAAGTTTTTTACCTGCGCCGTTTTTGTGCCCGCTGGCTCGATCTATTTCTCTACTCAGGCCTTTGGTGGTTGGGGATGTGGGGAGCCGGTCAGGACATCGAGGGCACCCTGCTCAACCCGTGGATCATGTTTCTCCGCTACATTCCTTGGTTTGTGATAGAAATCTTGCTGCTTCAGCATTTCGGCACGACTCCCGGCAAATGGTTGCTGGGTCTCCGCGTGACCAACCAAGACGGGTCGCTGATGAATCTCGCCGAGTCCACCCAGCGAGCCACGCGGGTGATGTTCACCGGCGTCGGATTCGGCTGGGAGCTGCTTGCTGTGTTTTGCCAGGCGCTTAGTGTTTTCACCGCCTCGCGCCTTGGCAACACCCTCTGGGACCACGCTGGCGGCCACCAGGTGACCGCAACACCGCTCGTGCCGGCACGGATGCTTGCCCTGATCTGCCTTTTTGTGGGATCGGTGATTCTTCAGACTCTCGTGGTCTCGCCTCATACGTATCGGATCTGGATCCGCCAAGTTCCCGCGATGAAGGAGATGGTGCCCGAAAATCCGCTATGGCAGTTGCCGGAACGGGGCAGCAAGCGCTAATCCCCCCGTTGAATTGATGACAAATCAAAGAAACTTCAAATTCTTCCAAAAATCAGCTTGCCAAGCTCCGGCACCGCTTCTATTCGTCCCGCCCCGCGCATGCGGGTATGAAGGCGAGGATAGCTCAGTTGGTAGAGCAGTTGGCTTTTAATCAATTGGTCCTGGGTTCGAGTCCCAGTCCTCGTACTTCCTTCTTATC
>ERZ1022724.21-NODE-21-length-40990-cov-15.679370_pt1 | contig 40990 bp, 28 predicted proteins | sample MGYA00521091_ERZ1022724 | MGnify/ENA primary metagenome ERZ1022724 (study PRJEB33162, sample SAMN09537610) | freshwater metagenome | isolation source: freshwater | place: Canada:Alberta | collected 2017-07 | study: EMG produced TPA metagenomics assembly of the... | reverse complement strand
AGCTGCGAGGGGCTGCAGCGGCGTTGGCCGGGGTGATCTGGAGCGCGCGGGATCTGCGGAGGGACGTTGGCTTGAGTTGACCCATACAGCTCTTCAACCGATCGGCATGCTTCGTTGAATCTGTCCCGGTCCGATGGGATGCTGAAGGAGGTGAAGTCCGGTGCTGCAGAATTTGTGTTTACCAGTATTCAACGCTACTTTTTAAAACGATCTCCAGGTGCTCAGGTTGTCTTGTTTCTACGGAAGCTTCTTGTTAGGTCTCGTAGACAAGGAGTCTCAAGGCCGCATTTCCTTGGTGCATCCAGCTTCACAAATATTCACAAGGGCGCTTCCGAGTGATCGTGGGTTGACAAGGTTGGGACTGTCAGGCTTGAGGATTACGTGGAGCGTTCCTGAGAGTTGGGGTTGCTCCATGGATGAGCTCTTGGGGAAACCATGGAACGTTTCGAAGACTTCAGAAATCATCTCGGGAAAAGGTTTATCCTCTCAAATGACCCGAATGATGATATCTGAGACGGGTGGGTCTGGTTGGCATGTGCGGGCAGGAAGATCTCAGATAAGGACCTTGCCCTCAAACTTCACCAAGGCAGCTTGAATGAGTGGGTCGTTGTGAAAGGAATCCTCCGCAGGTGAGGTGGCAGGGACATTGGGTGTGGCTGGCTTGGCTTCAGCCGCGGGCTTTTCCTCCCTTGAGACGGGAGGTTCGACGGGGGCCGGCGGTTCGCTCACATCCGGCGCGGCGTCGATGAGTGAGTCCAATCCTTTCATTCCGCTCACAGCCGGCTTAACAACTGGCGGTGGAGTTGGCGCGGGTGCCACATCCACAGGTGCCGAGGTGACTTGAGTGGTGACCGGCGCAGCTTCTAACTGCGGTATTGACGACGGAACACCCACGAAATCGGCGCCTTTGGTGAGGACCTTGATCACGTCGGTGATGCGGACTTCACCAATCGATTGAATGGCTTTGATGACACCCAACTCGAAATGCAGGCGCTTGTTGGTGGCCCACTTCATCCGCCCCTCCGTTTCCGCAAAAACGTCGATGGCCGACAAGATCCGGTCCGGGGGGTATTCGTCTGCGGCTTGAAGCAGGGCGCTCCAAAGGGCTTCGGGGATACCTTCTCCGTCCGCGGATGGATCAAGTTTTGCAACTAACAGAGCACGCAGGCAGCCGATCAGCTCGCCGAGCAATTGGGAGAGTTCTCGACCGCTCTCTGCTTCTTTTTGGATCAGTGACAGGGCAGCTGGATTATCCCGGGCGAGCAGGGTCTGGGTGAGTGCTGCGACTTTTTCCCGCGATGTGAAGCCGAAGACGTCGAGCACATTGGCCTCGCTGATGCTGTCCCCGCAGAAGGAGACGAGCTGGTCGAGCATCGACTGGGCGTCCCGCATTCCGCCATCCGCTCCCTTGGCGATGGCCCATGCGGCGGTTTCGTCCAGGGTGATGCCCTCGGCGGTGGCGATATGGAGCAGGTGTTTGGAAATGGTTTCCGTAGGAATCGGGCGGAGGTCGAAGCGCTGGCAGCGCGAAAGAATGGTTGGGAGGATTTTATTCGCCTCGGTGGTGGCGAAGATGAATTTCACGTGCGGCGGCGGCTCTTCGAGCGTCTTGAGCAGCGCATTAAAGGCGGCGTTGGACAGCATGTGGACCTCATCGATGTAAAAAATCTTGAACTGGCCCCGGGCGGGAGCGAATCGCACGGATTCGCGAAGATCGCGAACTTGTTCGACGCCGTTGTTCGAGGCTCCGTCGATTTCCAACACATCGAGGGACCGCCCTTCGGCGATTTCGACGCAGACGTCCTCATCGGGGTCGAAATCCGCATTGGGGCCGTGGGTGCAGTTGAGAGCCTTGGCGAGAATCCGGGCGGTTGAAGTTTTTCCTGTGCCGCGCGGACCTACAAAAAGGTAGGCGTGGGCGAGGCGTTTTTGGGCGATGGCATTGCGAAGGGTCCTCACGACGTGGTCCTGTCCGAGGACATCGTCGAAGGTTTTGGGGCGATATTTGCGGGCGAAGACCTGGTAACTCACGGGCGCGACTGTAGGGATTGCGGCGGGTTTGTCATGGCCGAGTTTTGTGGAATGGGAAAAATGCTGGATTGGCGGGCAAAAAAGTTTGTCGGACAGGGATTGAAGAACCCGGGGATTTGATTAACGTGGGGCGAATGGAGCAGCGAGTCGAAATCAACAAGCGTCAGAAAAACGGCTTTAAGTGGTTCGGTTGGAGGGACTTGTTTTATCTGGGAGTGGGTGCCGCCGCTTTGCTGGCGAGCGGGAATCTGCCAAAAATCAAGCGAGGGCTGCAGGATTTGATTTCGCCCCGGCCCGTGGTTGTTTCGCCGGACAAGGAGGATATCTATCGTCAGGCGGAGGCGAAAATCCGCTCGGAGTTGGAAGAAAAATACGAGCGTGATGTGGCAGCACTGAAAAAGACGCTCGAGGAATCGGCGAAACAACCTGAAGATCTTCCGGAACCGGAGCTTTCCAAGCTCGGTGATGTGACGGACGTGCGGCTCCTGCGTTCGGGGATTCCTTTCAAGAGCGAGGTGAAAATCGATCAAGGCGGCATCGCGTCGAAGGAGCGGGTGAGCGATACAAGTTACACGGCAAGCTACCAGCTCTCATTGCGGACGCCTGTTCCCGCGCGGACTCTTGGAGAGCTGGAGGCTTCAAGCCCAGGGTTATTCAAAGCGCTCCCCGGGATGCCCGCCCTGATCGAAAAGGCCGAGGTTTCTCCGTGGTTTGCAAAGCTCTACTCGAACAAGATCGAGCGTGTTCGGCGTGATGCGAACTCGCTCAACGAGCTCCTTACCAAGCACAACGTCTACGATTGTGAAACGATCCTCCAGATGCGCGGCCCGAACGGGCGCAAGGTGTTTTTCCTGCAAGCGGAGATGGATGTCGTATCGGACGGTTCGGATGGTGACCGGCTGGCCACCATGCCGGATGAAATCGTCAATTCAACCCACTATCAGCCATTCACCAGCTACGGGTGGCCGAAAAAAACGAAGACGCCAAACCCGATGGTGGCAGGCTGGGAGGCACGGGTGGCTGCCGCGCAGAAAGAGCTTGCCGCAGCCAATACCCCAGCGGCCCGGAAGACATGGTTACGCGAGCGAATCCAATATCTCAAACGGGGGATCGATGATCTCAAGGCCCGTAGTTTTCTGATCGCGGACTACGATCCGTTTATTGTCATTCCTGTCGATGTCCTCACTTCGAACGACGAGTTTTCTCCCAACGTCGGTGACTACGCGGTGGTGGTTCATGATGGGAGATTGTTTCCCGCGATCGTCGGTGACGGTGGGCCTGCTTTCAAGGTGGGGGAAAGTTCGCTGAGGCTCGCCAGGGAGTTGAACCCGAAGTCCTCGTCTTACAGCAGACCCGTCTCGGACTTGAAAGTCAGCTATGTGGTTTTTCCTGGCAGTCGCGAGGCTGAGCGCGGACCACCGGACTATGAGAAGTGGCGGCAACGTTGCTTTGAACTGCTCGGTGAAATCGGCGGCATGGGTGATGGATTCCAGCTCCACCAGTGGCAAGATCTTCTGCCGTCGCCCGAGCCGCCGCCGGTCATTCCTCAGACTCCAGCATCCGGCGCAGACGTTCCTGATAAAGCGCCCGAATGACTTTGAAAAAAAGCAGCAGGCAAATGACCGTGCTGCCCATTTCCAACAACGGCATCGGGCCGTGGGCGGTGTCCCCAGTCAGAAGCTTGAAAAGGCCCGGCGCATTGCCAAGTCCGCGGGCGGCACCCAGCAGCGCGAGGATGCCCGCGCCGATCACGCCGTGCCAGAACATCCGGAACGAGAAGAGCCCGCAGATGATGATGCCGCCGCCCAGCTGCATCGCGCCGACGAGAAATCCTAACGAGTCTTTCCGTTCCAATAAAAAGACCGCCAGCACTCCCAGGCCGAGAATGCTGATGCCGTAGAGAAAGATCGAGAAGCGCACGGACCGTAGCGGGTTAGCGGGTTGCGATGACTTCCACGGTGAAGCCCTTGAGATAGCCGGTTTCCGGAATCGAGATCAGGATCGGATGGTCCGCACGTTGCGCGTGATTCATCACCAATCTGGCTGACTTTTTGGCATCGACCGAAGCATCCACCAGATTTTGCATGAACAGCTCGCGTGAAGCGTGATAAGAGCAACAAAAGGTGGAGAGCAAGCCGCCCTTGTCCAGGAGCTTGAGGGAGCGGAGGTGGATTTCCTTGTATCCGCGCATCGCGTCCATGAGCGTCGCCTTGTTGCGGGTAAAGCTCGGGGGATCGAGAATGATGAGGTCGTAGTCCGGCTTTGCGTGTTTCAGGAAATCGAAAACATTGTGTTCGAGAACCTCGATTTCCAGGTTGTTGATTCTCGCGTTTTTCCGAGCCGCTTCGCAGGCGCTCGCGGAGACATCCACCGCCGTGACGTGGGCCGCTCCGGCCTTGGCGCAGGCGAGTGCGAAGCCGCCTTGGTTGGTGAAGCAGTCGAGGACCCGCTTGCCCTTGGAAAGCGCGGCGACCTCCGCGTGGGCTTGCAGCTGGTCGAGGTAGAGCCCGGTTTTTTGTCCATCGAAGAGATCGACCTCGAAGGCGATGCCATTGGCATGGACCGTGAAGGGCCCCGGATTTTCGCCGTGAAGCATTTCGATACCCGGTTCCATGCCCTCCGCTTTTCGGTAGGGTGAGTCGTTCCGGAGCACGATCGAAGCGGGGTTCAGCAGGGACACGAGCGCGTCACGGATGATTTCTTTCCGCAAATCCATGGCCAAGGTAAGCGTCTGAACCGAGAGATGATCCCCGTAGCGGTCCACGATCAGGCCCGGGAGGCCGTCAGACTCCGACCAGACGAGGCGGGCGAGTGTTTCGTCGATGTGCGACTGTGCCCGGTGAGCGATGGCTTGGCCGATGCGGCGGGTGAAAAAGTCCAGATCGAGATCCTGCTTGCGGCGGGAGAAGCGCCGGGCGACGATCTGCGACTGTGGATTATAGATTGCGGAGCCGAGTGGTCGATCCCGGAAGTCCTTGAGGGTGATGACGTCACCGGGTTGAGGGTTTCCGAAGGACTTCTTGATTTCCGTGGCATAAATCCACTCGTGACCGTGGAAAATGCGAGCGCGTGGTGAGATGATAATGCCAGCCATGGGGCGGGAATGTCGGCTGCCGGGTGGGGGATTGTCGAATAAGAAACGCAAGAAGAGTGAAGTCTGCTGCGATTTCCTCTTGATCCCGCCCTCCGGAGTCCCTAGGCAGGTGCCTACCAACCATGGGACAACAAACGAAAAAGATCATCAAACGCCGTCGCCGCGCCGATTACCTGAAGCGCAAAGCAGCATCGGCAAAGCTCGGCGGCCTCGTGAAGAAGCCAGCCGTCAAGAAGGCTGAAGCAGCGAAAAAAGCCCCCGCAAAGAAGGCAGCCGTGAAGAAGGCTCCTGCCAAAAAGGCCGCCAAGAAAGTTGCAACTGACGCAGCGGTCGAGGAGATCGAGGCTGTTGAAGGCGTCGAGGCCGCGGAGACTGCCGCGCCAGAGGCAAGCGAGGAGGCTTAAGCCGTCCGGGTCTCAACTGGATTTTGCGAGCCGCTCCGAAAGGTGCGGCTCGTTTTGTGTTTTCCGCTCCCCGCCTGGAAAGGAAGTTGCCCCCGGAGTTGACGGGATTGGTGATTGGATGCAGTTTACCGCATGACCCCAGCGGTGAACTACAAGATCGGCAACGAAAAACTCGTCAAAGTGCTTGAGAATGCATCGTCACATCTCCGGGGCTTGCTGGATCGCCAAGGTCGCCCGGAAGGAGCCTTGCGAATCGCGGTTGTGGGCGGAGGCTGCTCGGGCCTGCAGTATAAAATGGATCTCGTGGACGGTCCGCGCGACCGTGACATCCTTGTGCCGAGCAACGGCGTGAATGTGGTGATCGACCCGAAGAGCGCCTTGTTTGTCAGCGGCAGTGAGCTTGATTTTTCCGACGACCTCCAGCAAGGAGGCTTCAAGGTGAGTAACCCCAACGCCGTTGTCACTTGCTCTTGCGGCGAGAGTTTCGCGGCCTAATTGATTTCGGCATTGATTGATTTGATGAATCCACGACGTTTTCCTTGAGATGAAACTTCGCCGAGTCTTGCTGCTCTCCCTGCTGGGGCCATGGACCTTGATCGCGGCCGCAGCGCCCGAAGCGAGCGTGGTTCCCAGCCAGCCGGCGCTTCAAAGACCGCTTCAGCAGCTCATCGCCGACTTGGACGATGAGCAGTTCAAGACCCGGGAGCAGGCAACCCATGCTCTCTGGACGCTTGGCGAGGCAGCCCTGCAAGAATTGGGACAAGCCGCACAAAGCTCCCATCCCGAGCAGGCCTACCGCGCACGGGAACTCATCCGAAAAATCGAACTCCACATCACTCCGCAAACGGATCCCGCCGTGATCGCCTTGGTGGAGCGCTACCGCAAAGCAGGAACTAACGAAAAGATCGGCCTGATCGAACAAATGCGCAAAAAACGGGCTTGGCATCAGATTCTCAAGCTATTCGCCTCTGAGACCGACGCGGAAGTGCAAACGCGCGTTGAGCCAGCCGTCCGGGAAATCGCCGTGATCGCGGCACGTGAGGCACTGGTTGCCGGTGACTCCATAGGGGCTCGGGCCTTTTTGGAAATGGCACCAGCGGACCCCGTGGGCCTGCTGGCGCTTGCCGCCTTCCACCAGAGTCAAGGCTCGCTTGATTCGGAACTCCGCCGAGCCAAGACTCTTAAGGGGCACGCTGGCAGCGCTTGGCAGCTTGCGCTGTATCGGGCGAAGGGGGATTTGGTCGCAGCGCAAGATGCCGCAAAAAACGCAGGAGAGCCAAAGTTGGCGGCTACCATGGCCGCGTTGTTGGGCGATCCTGTTCCCTGGATGCAGCTGCGGGGATCCTTGGATTCCGAGGAGGCGGAGAATCCGATTCATCCGCCATATACGGGGCTTGCGATCCGCCGGTGGCAAGGTAAGCCGCTCAGGCCGCTTGATCTCGAACCCCTGATACGCTCCAGCACCTCGGGGGAGCTCGAAGAGCGCTCGCTTGGGGTCAATTCATTGTTTTTGTTAGGTGAATCGGCTCTTGCGGAAAAGGCCTACGCTAAAAACTCTCCGCTTGAGGCATTTGCCTTTTTTGAGGCGTTGGAGCGCCATTCGGAGGCGTTGGCGGTGATCGGTCTGGATCCGGATCGCCCGGACTACGCGGCATGGGTGGAGCAGCGTTTCGCCTTGATTGCCAAAGAACAGCTGGAGGATGATCATGAAGAGGCGCCCCATCTACCCGAGTTGTTGTTGTTTGCGGGATTTTTCGAGGGGCGGGGCCTGCAAAAGAGTCTTCCTGATGTTTTCGGCAAGCCGCTGGCCGCGTTGGCGGAAAAGGATTCCACGAAGTTCCTCAAGCTCATCGGATTGTTTTTCTCCGCCAATGGTGTCAGGAGTGAAGTTGCCGGCGCGCCGACCATCGCCGCCGCGGCCGCGTCGTCATGGGCAGGGGATCAAGTCGAGCGTTGGGACGATGTGATCGATGCTGTATTTGGCGAACAGGATGAGGTCCGCGCCCTATGGAATTGGCTGTTGGTGCTTGAGCCTGCATCAAGTCCCGGCGAGCGCTTCGCTGCGATGCTGGTGCTCTGCGGAATTTCAAAGGACCCTCATGGACTGCGCCAAAAATGGCTCACGCTCGCATGGGCCGCTATCGAAAAAACGCCGGAGGATCAACGCGCGCCGCTCTTTGAGCGGATGTTGTTCCTGGTTTCCGTGGAATCGGACTCCGCCACCAGCCTAAAGTTGTGGGATTTTCTCCCTTCATCCCGGCATCAAGAGTTTTCGTGGAGAACGCACGTGCACGACTTGTCCGCAGCCGAGCGCTGGGACCAAGCCGCCACTTTTTTTCTCAATCAGATCAAAGGGCTTACCGATCGGAAAAGTGGCCCAGAGCCCTACTTCCATGCTGCCGCCGCTGCTTGTCTTCGCAAAGCCGGGAGGCCCACCGAGGCTGCCGCGCAAGACTCCCTTGTCGATCAGCTTGCGCTTGGGCGGGACTCACTTGAAATCGCAAACGGTTACGCATTCGGCTATGATTACACCCGCGCGGCAGCTTGGTGGGAAAAGGCCACTCGGCTCTCAGACCCGGAATCGGACGAGTTCACGATCGCGCTGAGGCTTCATGGAGAGATGTTGATCACCCAGGGGAAATGGAAGGAAATGGCCTCCATTTCTGAGATCAGCGCACAGATGGCAGCTGGCATTCAATCCCGCTCCAGCTCGCCTCTGCTAGGGATCCGTTTCCGCATCCACTCGGATCTGGGGCGCGCGCTTTCGACGCTGAAGCTCGACCGGGCCAAGTCCATCGCTCTTCTCGATCGGTGCCGCCAGATTTGCCCTAACGACGGGTCAATGGCGGATTATTTTTTCCCCGCATTGCGGAAGGCCGGCCTTCTGAGCGAGCACCATCTATGGTTCGAGCAGGCATGGCGCGGAATCACCGCAGCCATCGAGCGCTTCCCTGATGCGGAAAACACCTACAACACCGCCGGCTGGATGGCCGCCCGTGCCCAGCGGTTTCTGGATCAGGCCGAGACCTTCGTCAGAATGGCACTCGCCAAGAGCCCCGACCAAGCTGCTTACCTCGACACCATGGCCGAGATCCAGTTCGCACGGGGAAATCGTCAAGGCGCGCTCGATTGGTCTGCCAAGGCGGTTAACTTCATGCCCTTGGACACGATGATCCGCCGCCAGCATGAACGTTTCCGCAGCGCCCCCTTGCCGCGCTGATTGTCAAAAACATCGCCACTCTAAAAATGACGGGATGTTGGAATCTCCACCTGCATGGCGACGCCCGCCGGTTGCCGAAGCTTGATCCGCCCATGAGGGGCGAAAAAAGACCGGGGAGCTCATGAGAGAATTCCCTTCACAATTTGACTGCCAGGCTTGGTGATGTTGGTAAGCCGTTGCGGCACGCCTTGGGATGAGTAAGTCAGTTTTTCATGATCGAATCCCATGAGATGAAGCATGGTCGCATGCAGATCATGGGCGGAGACCTTGTCCTTGACCGCTTCATAGCCGATGGGGTCAGTCTCCCCGTATGAAACTCCACGCTTCACTCCACCACCCGCCATCCAAAGGGTGAAACCACCGGGATTGTGATCGCGGCCGATGAAGGCCATCTCCGACCCACCTCGATTCTCCTGCATGGGAGTGCGACCGAACTCGCCTCCCCAGACGACGAGGGTGTCTTCTAACAAGCCGCGTTGTTTGAGATCCTTGAGCAGGGCGGTCATCGGTTGGTCCACCTCCCTGCAGCGTTCACTGAAGCCCTGATTGAGAGCCTCCTTGGCGGATGCGCCATGGGAGTCCCAGCCTGCGTGGAAAAGCTGGATGTATCTGACGCCTCGCTCGGCAAGACGGCGCGCCAACAGGCAGTTGTTCGCAAACGATTCCTTGCCCGGCTGGGTGCCATAAAGCGTGTGGGTGGCCTGGGATTCCTGCTTCAAATCGAAGGCGTCCGTGGCGTGCATCTGCATCCGGAAGGCCATCTCGTATTGGGCGATGCGGGTGACGGTTTCCGGATCGCCAACGTCTGCGGATATCTGTTGGTTGAGGCGGTCAAGTGTATCGAGCGAGCGTCGCCGGAGGTTTTGAGAGATCCCCGGCGGGTCATTGAGATACAGGACGGGTTCTCCCTTCGAGCGGCACTGCACGCCTTGGAAGACGGATGGCAGATAACCCGACCCCCAGATGGATTTGCCCGCATCCGGGTTGTTGCCGCCCGAGGTGAGCACTATGAAGCCGGGTAGGTTTTGATTTTCCGAACCGAGCCCGTAAGTCGCCCATGCGCCGATGGAAGGCGCTCCCAGATTCTGCGAACCGGTATGGAGCAACAACTGGGCTGGTGCATGATTGAACTGGTCCGTATGCATCGACTTGATGAAACATACATCATCGACCACCGAGGAGAAATGCGGCAGTCGGTCGGATACCCATGCGCCGGACTGGCCGTGTTGCTTGAAATCAAACTGCGGACCTAACATTTTCGGCACTCCTTGGATGAAGGCGAATTGCTTGCCCTCGAGAAACTCCTTGGGACAATCCTTGCCATTGAGTTTTTGGAGCTCCGGCTTGTAATCGAACAACTCATGCTGGGATGGCGCGCCGGACATGTGCAGATAGATCACCCGTTTCACCTTGGGGCTGAACTGGGGCCATGCCGGCGCCAGTGGATTGGCGGGGTCTTTTTTCAAGACAGTGGACGCGCCCCACGCCCGGCCTGCGGTGCTCGCAAGCCACATCGCTCCGAGCCCGGTCGAGCATTTCGAGAGGAAATGACGGCGTGTGAGGTGCTGGAGCTCGGTGTGCCTGAGTCGTGCGAGATGATTCGGGTCCATGGTTCTAACGGGTAAGTGCGGAGTCCAGATTGAGAATCGTGTTGGCGGTCAACACGAGTGCGGCCGCGGCGGGAGAATCTGCAAGCTTGGATGTTTCGCTTGGTGAGTTCTCATACTCGGCGGTGGCCTCGGCATGGAGTTTCATCAACTCACCAAGCATGGTGGGTGATGCAAGCTGCTGGGTGCAGAGCATGATCCCGAATGAGAGCTGTGCCGCAAGATCCGGCGAGTGGGCCTGCATGCGTTTTGCGAAGCCCTGCGCCGCCTCGATATGGGCCGGATCGTTCAGGGTTACAAGCGCCTGCAACGGGGTGTTGCTGGCGATGCGGCGAGCGCTGCAAAGATCACGGCTCGGAGCATCGAAGGTTAAAAATCCTGGATAGCCGCTGGTGCGCTTCTGATAGGTATAGACTCCTCTGCGGAAGCGGTCCTCGCCGGTGGATTCCAGCCATTTCCGGCCACTATAGATCGAGTTCCAGATTCCAGCAGGCTGCGGTGGATAGACCGGCGGGCCATGCATCTTGGGCGAGAGCAGGCCTGCAACCGACAGCGCCTGATCGCGGACCATTTCGGCGGAGAGCCGGGTGCGCGGACCACGGGCGAGCAGGCGGTTGGAGGGATCTTTTTCAATGAGCTCCTTCGAAGCGCGGTGGGTCTGCCGATAGGTTGCGGACAAGACCATCTCGCGGAGCATGGACTTGATCGACCACCGGTGCTGGTCTATAAAGCGCACCGCGAGGTGGTCTAGCAGTTCCGGGTGGCTTGGAAGGGTGCCGGAGGTGCCGAAGTCTTCAGCGGTTTCCACGATTCCGATTCCGAAGAGTTCCCCCCACAGCCGGTTGACCATGACCCGCGCGGTGAGCGGATTTTCCGGGCTTGCGATCCAGCGGGCCATATCGAGCCGCGTCATGCCGACTTCAGGTGCACCATTGGCCAGCAGCTTGGGCACGCCGGGCGAAACGACGTGCTCTTTGGAGAGTCGGTTTCCCCGGGCAAACACCCGGGTTTCCCGTGCCGGGCGCTCGACCATCACCGGGACCAGGGTGCCGGGGATCGCCTTCAGCCGCGCGGCCATCTCCTCACGGGATTTCCAAGTGGCTGCGCGCTGCGGGTCATTGACAAGCGCGGTCCATGCAGGGTTGTTAGAAAGTAGGATGGTGAAATTTCTAACAGGTGTCGCCTGGTCTCCCGCTGTTTTTGAGTCTTGTGCGAGCGAGACTTCCAGTCGTGCAGCGGATTCCGCAACGATCGGTTTCTCCGGGACAAAGACCGCCCACCGCGGGCCATCGAGCTTGGGGAAGCCGCCAACGTTTCCAGTCGGGTGTGGCTCGACAGGTTCACTGAGACGATCCACGAATACCTCCTTCATCGCCACGGGGGTCACCACGCCCGAGGCGTCTGTGATCTGGGCCGTGAAACGCGTGACCAAGGAGCCACGCTCGGGCCATTTTTTTGGATCGGCATGGTCGGGCAGGATATCGAGTCGGATGGCGGAGAAATTCCGTGCAGGAGCGGAAACCTTGTGAACGCTTCCTACTGGCAGGGTGCCTTCGCTGCGGATGGTGCCGTCGGCGGCCATCACAAGCTTGCCATGACTGGGCGTCAGGGTTTCCGGCACAAGGACCGTCCAGTCTGGGGAGGATTCTGCGAGGGCTTTCCCATCATCATTGAGTCGCACACGGTGCTCGCGTGTCTGGATTTCAAGCGCGGAGACCTCATCCATGCTCCCAGGATCCGCTGCGATTTTCATGCGCGGGTAGTCATCGTCCTGATCGTAATCCGCCGTGCTATCAAAGAAGGCCGTGAACTTGTAAAACTCGTCGTGGTCGATGGGGTCGTAGGGATGAGAGTGACACTGCACGCAGCCGAAGGTCGTCGCTTGCCAAGTGGTCCAGGTGGTCTGGGTTCTGTCGATCACCGCGGCCACGCGAAATTCTTCATCGTCGGTTCCGCCCTCGGTATTGGTCTGGGTGTTGCGGTGAAAGGCCGTGGCGAGGCGTTGGTCAGCGGTGGCGTTCGGGAGTAGATCGCCAGCGAGTTGCTCAATGGTGAACCGGTCATACGGCAGGTCCGCGTTGAAGGCTCGGATCACCCAGTCTCGGAAAGGCCAGATGTCGCGGTGGGGATCTTTTTCAAAACCATAGGTATCGGAATATCTGGCAAGATCGAGCCACATCACGGCCCAGCGCTCGCCAAACCGCGGCGAGGCTAACAGGCGATCCAGCACGGCGGCACGGGCGGTGGACGGATTTTTTTCAAAAGCCGCAAGATCCGTGGCCAGATCTTCAGCTGTTGGAGGCAGGCCCGTTAGGTCGAAGGTGACTCTCCGCAACCATTCAGCGGGTGAGGCTTCAGGGGACGGCCTGAGGTGCTCCTGGTCGAGTCTTTGGAGCACGAAGCGGTCCAGAGGCACTGATGGCCATGTCTCGTCGGAGATTTTCACGTTCGGCACATTCACCGGTTTGATGAAAGACCAATGATCCTGCCACTCGGCACCCTGGCGGATCCAGCGTTCGATCAGGGCGATTTCGGCAGCTGGCAGCGGAGGTCCATGCTTCGGCTTGGGCATGACTTCGTCGGGATCGCTGCTGCGAAGCCGCCTTAGCATATCGGATTCGGCAGGTTTTCCAGGGACGATGGGATATTCACCGGATTTTCCCATGCCAAGCGCTTTATCCCGGTAGATAAATGAGATGTTCCCAGCTTCTTTAACGCCGCCATGGCACGCGGTGCAATGCTTGGTCAAGATCGGCCTGACGTCTCGATTAAAATCCACCCGTTCCTCCGCGCTGATAAAGTTGGCGAAGGAAATAGCGGCGACCCAGATGGCGGGAATCGTATTCAAACACCGCTCGATACCTTGCGTGATCGAGGGTTCTTTCATTAAAAAACTTTCACAATCTGAGTCGGGAAGCCTTTGATCATGGGAAGCTGGCAACGGAATTCAACCGTTCAAATTTTCACTCGACCGCTCGGCGAGATCCTCGCAGTCTGGCCGCGGATGAATCCTGAAAATCCAATTCAAATTTCCCGCCGTTCATTCATCCGCAGGGCGTCGGCCGCCGCTGCGGCTACAGGCCTGCCGCTTTGGTTTGTCGAAAGGGAAATCGCCGCTGCGCAGGAGCCCGCAAAAACAGTCACATCGCCTAATGATCGCCCGGCAATCGCCCTGATCGGCTGTGGTGGCATGGGCGTCGGTGATGCCAAGGATGCACGCCGGTTTGGTGATGTCGTCGCGGTTTGCGATGTGGACCAGCAGCTTCTTGACAAGGCTGTGGGCACCTTCACTCAAGACGGAAAAGTCCCGTCCCGATTTAGCGATTTCCGCAGGCTTTTGGAGCGCGATGACATTCAGGTCGTCATCAATGGAACCCCCGACCACTGGCACACCTTGATCAACATCGGCGCGGCTCGGGCCAAGAAGGATATCTATTCGGAAAAACCGCTCACACTGACGATTGACGAGGGTAGACACGTCGTCAAAGCAGTGCGGGAGAACAAGGTGGTCCTGCAAACCGGCACCCAGCAACGGAGCAGCCAGCGTTTCCGGATGGCCTGTGAACTGGTGCGGAATGGCAGAATCGGGAAACTCCGGGAAGTCACCGTTTGGTTGCCCGCGGGTTTGCGGGGCGGCCCCTTCAATACAAAGCCCGTTCCAGCTCATTTGAACTGGGACTTTTGGCAAGGACAGGCACCGCAAGCGGACTACATGCCGGAGCGCTGTCATCGGAATTTCCGGAATTGGTATGACTACTCGGGTGGAACCATGACCGACTGGGGCGCCCATCACATGGACATCGGTTACTGGGCCATCGGCCTGCCTGCTCCCGTTCATATCGAAAGTAAATCCCTAGCAACTCCGATCCCGGGCGGATACACCACCGTAAGTGAGTATGAAGTCAAGTTCACCTACTCCAATGGAGTGGTTTTCAACGTTCGCACCACTACGGATGACAACCCCTTCGGAGGTGTCGTCAAACCGGGCGGGCAGCGCAACGGGATCCGCTTCGAGGGTGACGACGGCTGGATCTGGGTCAACCGCGATGAAATCAAATCCACCGACCGCGAAGTGATTTCCCGGCCGCTCCCGGATGATGCCGAGCGCCTCTATTTCAGCAATGACCACCGCAAGAATTTCTTCGAATGCATCCGCACCCGCAAGGATCCGATCTGCGACGTGGAGGTCGGGCATCGCTCGGCTTCGGTTTGCCACCTTGGAGCCATTTCACTCAGGACCGGAAAGAAACTCCAGTGGGACCCGGAAAAGGAAATATTCACCGGCGAGCACGCCGCCGAGGCAAATTCCTATGTGAGCCGCGAGATGCGCAAGCCCTACGACTACGATTTCGTCGCATGACCTGGGAATAGGAATCCGACTTTCAACCCGATGGCCACCGCACAACGAATCGCCTTGTTTGGTGGCACCTTTGATCCCGTGCACGACGGGCATCTCCATCTGGCGGCACTCGCTCAAGCCGCTCTTTGCCTCGATCAGGTGCGCTTCATTCCTTGCCAGATCTCACCCCATAAAACGGGAAGCCGTCCTGCCAGTGCGGAAGACCGTCTCGAAATGCTCCGCCGCGCCACCGCGCCCTTGCCATGGGCCTGCGTCGATGACTTGGAAATCCGCCAAACCACCGGTCCCTCTTATTCTTATGCCACCGCCGAGACGATGGCGCGGCGTTTTCCCACCGCCCGACTTTTCTGGATCATGGGCGGTGACCAATGGGAGTCGCTCGTCCGCTGGAAGAATCCTACACGCCTCGCGGCTTGTGTGGAGTTCATCGTGCTCGCACGCGGCGCCCCTCCACAGGCACGCGAGGGCTATCGACTCCATCCGGTCATGGGAGAGCATCCTGCTTCCTCCTCGGCCATCCGCGCGGCCATCGCAGCGGGCCGGAATCCAGCGGCCTGGCTCTCGCCCGAGGTCGCAGAATGGATTCAAGAGCGCGGGCTCTATCAGATTCCTTCCTCGTGATCTACGCGTCGATGTCTCGATATGCCGCCGCTCATTGCTTCGCGCGCTTTCCCTGGCCTCGATAACATACGGCGAATATCAGAAAACACACCGCGATCGTTCCTGCGAGAATCGACCAGAAATCCTCCCAGCCAGAACCGTCCGCACCGACGCAGTGCGACTTGAGCCAACCACAAAACAAAGTTCCTACGAGAGGACCTATTCCGCTCGTCACCAAGGCCAAAAGCCCCTGCGCCTGCCCCCGGAGTCCGGGATCCACCCGCCGATCCAGAAACACCTGGGCGGTGATGAAATAGAAAGTATAACACATCCCGTGCAGCGCGATGCCGCCGATATGCCAGGTGATCAGTCCGCTTGCCCCGGCATAGGCACTCATGCCAAAGCGCAAGATCGAAAGCCCCAGTGCCCAGAGCAAGATCACTTTCACCCGAAACCGAACCATCACCGACCCCACCAGGATCATCGCGAGTACTTCGGTGATCTGGGCGATGGTCATCGTCGCGGTCGGATGCACGTCGCCAAGGGTTTTCAGAAGCTCGGGGGCATACATATAAAATGCCGAAAGCGGGATGGAAAAGAGCGCGGTCACCGTGAAGAACACCCGGTGATCCGGCTGCTTCATTAAGACAAATGCATCCAGGCCCATGCGGCTTCGCCACGAGGTCGCGCTCCCGAGCGGTGGCGTGTGGGGCAGCATCAATGCGGCCATTCCGCCGAGCATTCTTGCGGCCGCAGAGGCGTAGCCCGCGACCGGACTGACATCCGCATGGAGCACATAGCTGGTCAGCACGCCCGCCACCATCCACCCGATCGTCGCGCCCACCCTGACCAGCGGGAACTGGCGCTCTCCATGGGCAAGATGAGTCAGTGAAATCGTCGTCAACAAGCCCCAGGACGGCCCCGAGCAGATGGAATAGATTCCTAACAATCCCACAAACCACCACGGATTCCACCCCGCATCCAAGGTGGCGAATGCGGCGAAAAGCATGACCGCTCCAAGTGTCGATGAAATGGCCAACAGCTTCTCCGCCGCGACCCGTTGATCCGCCAAAGCCCCGCCGATGAGCGGTGAAATCAAGGCACACAGGGAAGGCACCAGGAACACAATCGGGACCCATCCGCCCAGCCCTCTCGCCTCCAGAATATTCGTCAGGGCAGGCAGCCAGAAGCCCGGTGTCATGCCTTGCAAGAAGAACACCCCCCAAAGCCAGCCAAAGACCGCCAGTGACCTTTCCCCTTTGCCTGCTTCAGCGCTCACGGAAGACTCCTATCCCTGACATCTCCGAATAGCCAGCCACATCAGTGCGGCAACGTGATTTGCAGCACGGTCGCTTGCCCAACCGCCTTGATCACCGAACCCTTGCGGGGCTGGAGTAGGAAGTCACCCTTGTTAAACAGCCTCCCGCCTGCACTTGCCAACCGGCCATCCACCACCGAGAGGATGGAAAATTGATCCGGCACCGACGGTGGTATCTGCGAGCCATCGACTAAAATTTTGCGCTCGGTTTTAAAGAACTCACAGGCAGCGAGTTGATCGCCCATCGGGGTGTCCATGCTCGGCTCGAAGTCATCAAAATCGATACTCGCAAGCGACTCACGCACATGTAACTCACGAGCTTTGCCGTCGAGCCCCAGGCGGTTCCAGTCGAACACCCGGTAAGTGGTGTCGGAGTTTTGTTGGATTTCATGAATCAAGAATCCAGCTCCGATGGCATGAAGGCGACCTGAGGCGATGAAGATGGAATCCCCCGACTGGGGCACGATTGCGTGGACGCAATCGGCGACGCCGCCGTTGCCAATCGCTTCTTCAAAATCCGCACGTGATACTCCCTTTTTCAGGCCGACGTAGAGTTTGGCGCCGGGAACACAAGCCGCGATGAACCACATCTCGGTTTTCGGTTCACCGCCAAGGGCCGCAGCGAGATGAAGGGGAGGATGCACCTGAATGGAAAGGTCGTCGCGCGCATCCAGCACCTTGATCAAGATCGGAAAGCGGGGATGATCGAGAAACCCCTCGCCGAAAATCTCGGCACGATGATTCACCCACAGTTCATGCAGTGAAAGCCCTGAAAATGGCCCCTGATCGACGATTGACTGTTCACCGTCGCGATCCACCACTTCCCAGGATTCGCCGATGGGCACTCCCGTTGCTGGCAAGATCCGCCCGTAGACCCGCTCCAGCTCCCTTCCACCCCACACGCGTTCTTGATAAATCGGTCGAAAAGTAATAGGTTCCATCGCCGCAGGATGTAGAGGCCAACCGTAGATTTGACAAGCTCCGTGCAATCCAGCGATTGACCAAGCGATGAGATCTGTCGAACCTGTCAGCACTTTGGTTGAATCTCCGCCATCAAGCACCGTTTCCGATCCACGTCCGCAACGACGCCGGAAAGTCCGCCGCTGGATCGTCCTCGGCCTGTTGGTCCTCAGCCTGGTCTGGCTCAATGGTCCGGGGTTTCGGATGCTAGTCCCGCCCATCGCTTCGCATTTCCTGAAAAATGCGGGACTGGATGGTGACTTTAAAATCGCAGGAAACCTCGCCGGCGGATTTGAGATTTCTGATCTCCACCTCACCGGCGACAAAGGTCTTGCCAGCCTGACCATCCATCAACTCGCACCCGCGTATCGATGGAGCGAGTTGGCGCGCGGGCGCGTGGACGGGCTCAGACTCGCCGGGGTCCATGCGGATTTGCGCCTTGGACTCGAGGCGCAAGAAAAAGATTTACCCAAACCGCCGCTCGACCTCAAGAGACTCGTCACCACCCTGCGGTCGGTCCGGGAACGCTTGATCCCTGCGGCGATCGAGCTCAGCGACATCAGCATCGCGGCCACCCGCGATGGTAAACCCGTTTTACAACTCGCCCCCAGCAGCTTGATCCACTCCCCGGGCACCGAAACCTTCCAGCTGGCCCTAGGTGCCTTTACCGATGGTCAGGCCCGCCAATGGCCCGCCCAGACCTCCACCATCACCTGGACAGCGGATGCACTTGGCATCCCGAAAATCGACCCGCTTCCCGGCGTCAGCCTGCAAAATGTTGCCATCCAACTGCCCCCCGCCGCCGAAGCGTCCGCCGAGCTTGAATTGCACTTGAATGACGCGGTGTTTGTCATCAGCAGCGCACCGGGATTCTCTGCCGCGAAAGTTGATCTGCGCGAGGGTCGGCTGAGGCTCGCCGAGACCGCCAGGCAATTTGGAACCGAGCTCCCCGCAAGCGCCACGCTCACCTCACTCGCCATCGAGGTGGACCGGATCCTGCCCGACCCCAAGCTGGCAACCGCCAGCGTTCGAATCCTGCTCGAAGAGGGGGCCTGGCAAGATTGGAAGACTCCGGAGCTCGGCTTGGATGTGGATCTCACTGCGGATCAGCTGACTCTAACCACGCGGGCGACGCTCCTTGGCTCGGAGTTTTCCCTCGACGCATCCGCCCCTGTTCGCCGCGAGGATTCCACGTTCACCCTCGGCGAGGTCCTGGGGAAGTTCAGGCTGCCCGATCTCCCAGCCGTCCTCCGTGAGTTGGCCACCCGCTTTCCAGCGATCGATCCCGAGGCCCGCGTCCCCGCTTCAAACATCGAGGGGGATTTCAAGCTCGCTCTGGTCCGGAACAAACCCCAATCCGCCAGCATCAATGCCAATTTAAAGCCCGTGGACGACCAACTTGCCTCCCCGATTCAAATCAAGACGCAGTGGGCGGACGACCAGACCGCGGCCGCCGAGGTGGCCTTGGACGGATTGAGATTGGAGGCCAGCTATCAAGTGGCAGCTGCGACCTATCAGGGGAAGTGCGAGTTCCAAGGATTTACCAGCACCCGCATCGCCCCCTGGCTCTCCGCGGTGAAGATCAAGCCCAGTGGCGTTGCCAATCTCACGGGCACCTGGAGCGGCAGCGGCGAGGTCAAGCAGGGTATCCACCGGGGCGGGCTATCATGCTCGCAAGCCACCTGGGCGCGTGAATCCGCCGCAACCATCGCCGCCAGCGGCGCGATCAACTACCAATGGCCGGGCAATATCCAAGTCCAGACGCTGGAGGTGAAAATGGATCAACAAACGATCACCCTCGAAGCCGCGCTCGCGGAGCAGTCCCTCGAATTGAAGCGCTTTGTTTGGACCGATGGAAAGACCGAGCTCGCCGAAGGAAGCGCTCGTCTCCCGGTCCCTGGGGATTTTTCAAAATGGCGGGAAACTCTCGCGAAGGACACCCGCCCCGTGGCCCTTTCCATCAAGTCACGTGTGCTCTCGCTCGGCCTCTTGAAACCGTGGCTCCCTGCCTTGGAGAAACTCGATCCCCGCTCCACCGGCCAACTCGATATCCAAGTCGCGGGCACCTACTCCCAACCGATCGTGGAAGCCAAGCTTGAGGCGAAGGATCTACGCTCACCCACCCAGCCCAAGCTGCCACCTGCGGACCTGAAAATCCTGCTCAGCGGCCGGGATGGGAATCTCATGGTCGATGGAAGCGCCACCGCCCCGGACTTCGCGCCGGCCGTGCTCAAGGCGACCATGCCCTTCCGTCCGGCGGAGTGGGCCGGGGCACCTCAGAGTATTCAGGATGAACCGCTGACCGCACGGATCGATCTCCCACGTCTGGATCTCTCACGATTCAGCAGCCTGGTTTCTAACATAGATCGGATCTCCGGCATTCTCACCGGCAATGTCACCGTCGCGGGAAAAGTTGGAAAACCCGAGATCAAAGGCACGCTCGATCTGGCCAATGCCGGAGCACGTTTCAAAAATGAACGATTCCCCACCATCGAGGCCGGAGGGGCCCGGGTGGATCTCTCGTTGGATCGCATCACCCTGAAAAACCTCAAATGCTCAGCCGCGGGTGGAACTTTGCAAGGGGACGCCTCGCTCTCCCTGAACGGTGGCAAGCCCCTTGACATCGACCTCCGCCTCCGCGGCAGCCACCTCCCGCTCCTCAGGAATGATTTTCTCATCGTGCGCGCGAATGCGGATCTCCGGCTGCAAGGCCCCTGGGAGCGGGCCGTGCTTTCCGGCACGGTGGGCGCGGTCGATAGCATCTTCTATCGGGACATCGAACTGCTTCCCATCGGCACGCCATTCACCGGTCCCGCGGCGGCTTCCCTGCCGAAACTCGATCCTCCACGCACCCAAGGCGCTTCGATGCCGGAGCCATTCCGGAACTGGGGGCTCAATGTGCTGGTCCGGACCGAGGAGCCGTTCCTGATCCGTGGCAATCTGGCAACCGGTGACCTCACCGCTAACATCCGCGTCACCGGCACTTTGGAAAAGCCGGCACCGGATGGCGTGGCCACCATCAAGGACTTTCGCGCGGCTCTGCCATTCAGCACGCTCAACATCCGCTCAGGAACAGCCACATTCAAGCCTGCCACCGGCTTTGATCCCATTCTCGAAATCCGGGGCACCGCCGAGCCTCGCCCCTACCAGCTGACCGTCTATGCCTTCGGCCAGGCATCCAACCCCCAGCTCCTCCTCACCTCGAACCCACCCCTCCCCGAAAATGAAATCATGACCCTGCTTGCCACCGGCACCACCACCACCGGCCTGGTCGACCCCCAAGCGGCCTCGTCCCGCGCCTTGCAGCTCCTGGCGGAAGAACTCCGCCGCGGCAGATTCCGCTACGGCAAGCAGCTCAGGCCTCTGTTAGAGCTTCTGGACCGGGTCGATTTCAACCTATCCGAGAAAGACCCCTATTCGAACGACTCCTTTTCCACCGCCACCATCGCAATCACGGACCGCTGGTTCATCTCCACCGGCATGAGTGAGGAAGGAGACTCGCGGGCACTCGCGCTCTGGCGCATTTCTTTCCGCTGATGAAGCTTATCACCACCAGCCTGGTTCTCGCTCTAACGGCAATCTCCGCCGTTGCTGAAACGCGGGTGAGAATCACCGGCGCAAACTCCAGGAGCGAGGGGGAGATTCTTGAACTCATGGGCGCAAGACTCACACACATAAGGTCGAGTGATGCCTCACCGTCACGAGCCGACGACGCCGCCTTCCTCGTGCGCCAAACGCTGCGCAAGGACGGATACGCCCAAGCGGAAGTCTCTTGGAAAATCGTCAAGCGTCGTGAAATCCTGCTCATCGTCCGTGAAGGCGGCCGCTTGTCCCAAGGGCTTGTCACCATCACCGGCGTGCCCCCGGATGATGCAAAAAAGCTGGCGAAACTTTACGCCCGTCCCGCGGAGAAGGACCGCCCGCTCATCGCCAGTGTCGCCCCTTTCCGCGAAGAGGATGTGGAAAAGGGCTTGTCGTTCATCCGTCAGGAGCTCAACGCTCAAGGCTACTGGGCGGCGGATGCCCAGATCGCTCGGAAGAACATCGATGCCGCCAGTGGTTCGGTGCAAGTGAGCATCGCCGTGACTCGTGGCGAGCGTTTCATCATCGGTGAGGCTGGCATCCAGAGCACCGACGGGCGCGGTGTCTCAGAGACTCGGGCGGCGGCGAGTCCTTTCTTGGGGAAGGCCGCCACCACGGGGAACCTGAACGCGATGCGACTGGCCGTGGAGGATGCCTTCAACAGCAGCGGTTACCCCCAGGCGAAAATCTCCATGGGCCGCCGCTTGGAACCGCCGCGATTCACCCCGGAGTTTACGATAGTGCTTGGCAAGCGTGTCCGCCTCAACCAGGTCCGTGTGGACGGTCTGCAAATCACCAACCCGGAACGTATCAGCAAACGCTTTGAGGGCTTTGAGGGTGACTGGTATAACGAGGCGGCGATGAACCAACGGTTGCGGAGCCTGCTAGCCAGCGGCGCTTTTTCCTCCGCACGCCTGGAAACCACAGAACTGGCGGATGACACCCTGGACGCCACCCTGCATCTGGATGAGGCCAAGGCCAGACAGTTGAGCTTTGCTGCGGGATTCGACACCTACATGGGCCCGCTGTTCCGCGCCACCTATGCCGACCGGAATCTTTGGGGCGAACTTCTCGGCTTGAGCAGCGGCCTTGAGCTCAGCGCGCGTGGCATGCTTGGCGAGACCCGCATCACCGACCCGTGGCTCTTCGGCAGTGATGTTGCCGGCACGGCCCGTTTGTTTGCCCTGATTTACGGTCGTGAAGGCTACCAATCGCTCGAAAGCGGATTTGATTTCAGGGTAAACTGGAAGTTCAGAAATCACTACAGTCTTGAAGCGCTCGCGGGAATCTCGGCGGTCAATCTGTCATCCGACGGGCTTCCAAGCTCCGCATTAGGTGAGACCGTTTATGCCAACCCCGCATTGCGCGTTACCCAGATGCTGGATTTTCGGGATAGCCCGGTGCTTCCCACGGAAGGCTGGCATCTCATCATGCCTTTCGAAATCGGAGCGGCCGTGGGAAACTCCGAATCCTCATATATCATGGGGGAAATCGCCGGTGCCTGGTATCACAGAATCCATAAAAACTATCAGGTGGTCCTCGCTGGTTCCTATGGCGCCATCATCCCCTCGGGAGATGGTGCGGAACTCCCCATCGACCTGCGCCTCTTCAATGGCGGTGCCCGCAGCATCCGCAGCTTTCCCGAGCGCGAACTCGGGCCCACCGCCAATCACTTTCCCACCGGTGGCGAGGCCAGTTGGCACGCGAATGCCGAACTCATCCGCAAGCTTGCAGGCACCCTCAAGGCGGTGGGGTTTCTCGATGCCGGCGCCCTGGCCCGCAGCTATGATCAACTCGGTGACAGCGACCTCGAGATGGCGCTTGGCCTCGGCCTCCGACTCGACCTGCCCATCGGCCCGGTGCGCTTGGAGTACGGTTATAATCTCACCCGCGACTCCGGGGAGCCGGCAGGCACCCTTCATTTCGCCATCGGCGCAGCGTTCTAATCCGGGTTTGCCATGCCGAATGAGAGTGGATTGGATAAAATACGCATAGTCTTAGCGACTTCCTGCGGTGCGTGTTTGGCGGTTTATGCCACTCTTTGTTCCGCACACCCACCCACCCTTGCAGATGGCAAGAAAACCGACTCGTTGAGGATCCCGGCCTGGCAGCACCCCGAACCGACCGACTAGCAGGATGTAGCCCATTTCTAACAATTCATGAAACCCTTCCTGTATTTGGTAGTTACTGACAAGGCGGAGACATCCATCATGGACGCACTACCCCATCTTGCCGGAATGTTGCTGGTGATCATCACGCTCTGCATACTTTGGGGAATCTGTGTCATCACCTCGAAGTTGATCCAGGTATTTCGTTCGAAGCATCAAGGCGCTGCTGCTTGTGTGGAGAGACCGCTCGGTGGGACTGCGGATTCTGAGGGGCTTTCCCATGGAGTGCTGGCCACCATCGCGGCAGCGGTTGCCAGCGTCACTTACGAACCGCACCGCATCATTTCGATCAAGCCGTCAAGCGTGGGGCGGGAGAAGCCGGGAAGGCAGTCGGCTCGCGCTCCGGCATTCGGGGGGCAGTCACTGCCGCAGGATGGAGATGTGGATCGGCTCCGGATCACGGTGGATGGAAGAACCAGCGATGTGATGGTGGAACGACTCACGAGGGCCTGCACCGGCAATCCACGAGTTTCATTACAACCTGCGCGAGCCACCACAGCCGCGATGGTTCCACCACGCGGAGGCGTCCGGGATCCCTTGCAAGCGCCTGTTCCCCCGGGCACCGGCAAAGGTCGCATCCATAGTCCGCTTGCAGGCATCGTGCAAACCATCGAGGCCGCTGTCGGAACGACTTTGAAGGAAGGGGATGTCGTCCTTACTCTTGAAGCCATGAAAATGCGCACGCCGGTCAACGCGCCCATGAATGGCACGATCACCGGCATGTTCGTGAAGGTCGGTGATGCTGTTGATGACGAACAACTCCTCTATACCATCCGCTAACCGAACCATTCCGATATCATCATGAATCCCCTTTACGAACTTTGGATGACGACGGGTTTTCCGTATTTGCAATGGCAGATGGTGGTCATGTGGATCGTGGTTGCTGCCCTGCTTTACCTGGCGATCGTCAAAGGCTTTGAACCACTTCTGCTCGTGCCTATTTCGCTAGGCGCTCTCATTTCCAATCTGCCGATCCATGACTTCATCATGCAAGCGCCACAGGGCGGGGAACCGGGTGGTTTGTTCTACTATCTCAATCAGGGGGTCAAGCTCCAGATTTATCCGCCGCTCGTCTTTCTGGGGGTCGGTGCTTTGGTGGATTTCGGGCCATTGATTGCAAATCCGCGCGTGATTCTGTTGGGCGGGGCTGCGCAGTTCGGGATCTTCGCCACCTTTCTTGTCGCTCCCTTACTTGGATTCAACCTCGCCGAGTCGGCGTCCATCGGTGTGATCGGTGGAGCGGACGGGCCGACCTCGATTTTCACCGCGTCCAAGCTCGCGCCGGACCTGCTCGGCCCGATCGCGGTGGCTGCGTATAGTTACATGGCGCTTGTTCCCTTGATCCAGCCACCGATCATGAGGCTTCTCACCAACGATGCTGAGCGCCGAATTAAAATGAAAACCCTGCGCAAGGTCAGCCGCTTGGAAAAATTGGTTTTCGCCGCTGTGGTGATGTCTTTCTGCTGCATGGTCGTGCGTGATGCCGCGCCGCTGATCGCGATGCTGTTTGTGGGGAATATGCTGCGGGAATGCAAAGTCACGGAGCGTCTCGTGAAAGCGGCCCAGAATGAGGTCATCAATGTCGTTACAATCTTTCTGGGGCTCTGTGTAGGTCTTAAAATGGGGATGGGGGAGGGGCATGAGCACCTTTTTCTCAATTCCAAAACACTGGGAATCCTGCTGTTAGGGGTTGTTGCATTCGCGGTTGCAACAGCCAGTGGTGTTCTCATGGCCAAGTTGATGAATCTGTTCAGCAAGACCAAGATCAACCCGTTGATTGGCTCTGCGGGAGTTTCTGCGGTTCCGATGGCGGCCCGTGTTTCGCAGGACCTGGGGCAAAAATACGATCCCACCAATTACCTGCTGATGTATGCCATGGGGCCCAATGTCGCAGGTGTGATTGGCAGTGCGCTCGCTGCGGGATACTTCATTTCGATGCTGAAATGACCCACCCAAATCCAATCAGTCACGCCAGCTTTAAGCATCCGTGGGATATGCCTGAAAACTCTCCGCCATCCTGGATTCCGCAGTAAGTCCCGTAGTTATGCGCTTTTGAGCGTGGATACATGGACTTGGATGGATTTTTCGGAAGACTCGGAAATCGGAAAGCTGACTCATCTTCACCCGACCGGTGAAGCCCGACATCTGGATCACTCCTTCAACACTCGTGGAATCCGTGTTACCGATGGATGCCAAATGTGGACTTCAAGGCGATCCTGCTTTGGTGCAATGAGGCGAAAAGCCCGGATGGATGATCCTGCGGGTTGCGGAAGGTTGTCAAAAAAAATGACCGACCCGGATCATCCCGGATCGGTCATGGATAAGGTCTGTAAATTTTCAGGCGAGAGCCTGGAGCTTTGCCTTGAGTTGGTCTTTGGTGACACTTGCTCCGACGATTTGATCCTTCACCTCGCCATTTTTGAAAAAGAGGAGCAGGGGAATGGAGCGCACATTGTATTTCACAGCAAGCTCCCGTGCTTCGTCCACGTTGACTTTGCCCACTTTGGCCACGCCATCCAACTCGCTGGCGACTTGGTCAATCACGGGGCCGATCATTTTGCACGGTCCGCACCATTCAGCCCAAAAGTCCACAAGGACAGGGAGGTCGGAGTCGATCACTTCAGATTGGAAATTCACGTCGGTAAGTTTGAGAGCCATGCGTCTAGCCTGTATCGGGAATCTACAAACGTCAAGGGCCACCCTGCATTTTGCGGGGTGGCCCTTGAATGGGGATCGGCTCTAGTCGCAGCTTAGACCATTTTACAAGCCATCAGGGCGAAGTAAAGGGTGCCAGCGGCAAAGAGGATATTCAAGATGGGTACGATCATTTGATTCGCTTTCTACGTGTTTTATTCGAGGAGTCTCATCCAGTCACCGACAGGGGAGGCGTCTTCCACATTGATCCACGAGTTGGCAGTCAGAAGTTGGAAGGTCAAGACCAAGAGGGCCGCAGCCAGACCGACGCCTGAGAGGATTTTGACCAAGCCTTCGCCTGGTTCGACTTCCTCGTCCTCCTCCACCAGAGTTGTTGCCATTTGAGACGGCGAGGAGAAGGAGGTTCCCAGCGGCTGGGTGGGTGGTTGAAGCTGCACCGTTGCTTTGGGGAGTGCCATCGTCGGGGCAGGTGCCGGAGCCGCACCCGGTGGCCGCAATGCGCTTGTCGGCGCTGCTCCACCGCCAAGACGGATGGTCGGGGCTGGTGCCGTAGGCAAGGGAGCTCCTGCGGGGCGAAGCGGAATGGTAGGTGCCGGTGCCGGGGGGCGCGGTGGACCGCCTGTGGGAGAGGGAGGAGCGGTGGGAACAGGAGGCCTCACTGGCGGAGCCATGGGCACAGTGGCCGATGGCACTGCGGGCGGGGCATCGGCGGCTTTCAATGTCACGCGAACCGTTTCCTTTTTAAGAGGGACGCTCGACGTCTGCTTGGTCGGGGCTGGTGGTAGATTTTCGTTTTCGCTCATGCGTTCACAGGGTTTGAGTCCTAGGGCGCCTAGTAAGCCCCTTCGAATCTGGTCTGTCAAACCCCCAACTCGAAATTTCAGATTTGTTAGATTAACCAGTTGGTAACCAGATGATTACAGGCTTTTTTTCCCGTTACGTTGGCTGGAATGGCGCCTGATGACCGTAAGGTTTGCGTTCATTCCTGACGCTGAGACCGCGCGGCGCGGTTCCAGGTCGTCTTGGAGCTGGGGAATATCCGGCATATCGATCCTTCCGGAATGGTGGGTGATTGCCCGTCAGGGTGCCTGGGCTTCGCGTGCGGATGACACTTTCGCCGCCGAATCAAGGCCGAGTTTCAGCGCTGAGCTGTCGGCCAAAGTCGTTATCGGCAGTCTCAGACCCTTGTTTTTTCAGGGGATTTTAATCATTTTTCTTTTCATTGAGATTTTTTTTGACACACTGGCGAACTTTGTTACGGTCCCGCCGCTCTTCCCCACATCAAGTCAGGGGCGCCGCGCCTAGTCTCGTTTCAATGAGATCGGACGCGGTGTTTTTGTCGGGTCGAAGGAAGTGCAACACATAGAGCATGGCTCGCGTAGCTCAGGGGTAGAGCGCATCCTTGGTAAGGATGAGGTCGGGGGTTCAATTCCCCCCGCGAGCTCCAGGTCTATTTCGAAAAATCTCAATCGTCTCAAGCAGAACAACAACCACCATGGCTAAAGAATCATTCCAGCGCAACAAGCCGCACGTAAACATCGGAACAATCGGTCACGTTGACCACGGCAAGACTACTCTCACCGCAGCGATCACCAACACGCTTGCTGAAAAAGGTCTTTGCCAAAAGAAAAGCTACGCCGATATCGACGCAGCCCCAGAGGAGCGTGAGCGCGGTATCACGATCAACACGGCACACGTTGAGTATGAAACAGCCAAGCGCCACTACGCCCACGTTGACTGCCCCGGACACGCCGATTACGTGAAGAACATGATCACCGGCGCCGCCCAAATGGACGGTGGTATTCTTGTGGTCTCTGCCGCCGATGGTCCGATGCCACAGACCCGTGAGCACATCCTCCTTGCACGCCAGGTTGGAGTTCCTGCTCTCGTTGTTTTCATGAACAAGGTTGACCTTGTGGACGACGCCGAACTTCTTGAACTCGTTGAGATGGAAATTCGCGATCTTCTCTCCATGTATGAGTTCCCGGGTGATGACATCCCGATCGTCATGGGTTCCGCCAAGGCCGCCCTCGATGGCGATCCAGCACAGATGGAAAACGTCATCAAGCTCATGGATGCTGTTGACTCGTACATCCCTGAGCCAGAGCGTCCGATTGACAAGACCTTCCTGATGCCAATCGAAGACGTGTTCTCGATCGAAGGTCGCGGAACGGTCTGCACCGGTCGGGTGGAGCGCGGAATCGTCAAGAAGATGGAAGAAGTTGAAATCGTTGGTATCCGCGACACGCAGAAAACCACCGTTACCGACATCGAAATGTTCCGTAAACTCCTCGACGAAGGTCGTGCGGGTGACAACGTGGGTCTCCTCGTCCGCGGTCTCAAGAAGGACCAAGTCGAGCGCGGTCAGGTCATCGCAAAGGTGGGCACTGTCAAGGGACATACCGTCTTCAAGTCCGAGATCTATGTTCTCTCCAAGGAAGAAGGTGGCCGCCACACCCCATTCTTCTCGAACTATCGCCCACAATTCTATTTCCGCACCACGGACGTGACGGGAAGCATCAAGCTTCCAGAAGGTGTCGAAATGGTGATGCCTGGCGATAACATCAATCTCGAAGTCGAGCTCATCACACCGATCGCCATGGAACAAACCATGCGTTTCGCCATCCGCGAAGGCGGACGGACCGTGGGTGCCGGCCGGGTCGGTGAGATCATCAAGTAACCTAGCTTCAAGAAGGCCTTGAGTTTTCTCGGATTCGAGATTACTTTATGCTGGACATCGGGGCACCTCGGTTTTACGGGGTGCCCTCAAGTCGCCTTAACACGTCAGTAGTTCAATTGGTAGAGCGTCGGTCTCCAAAACCGAAAGTTGTGGGTTCGAGTCCCCCCTGGCGTGCCATTTTTCATCTTTAGTTTCCGTTTCCAAAGATACCATGTTTTCGAAAATCTTCAGTTTCCTCGGTGAGGTAAAGGGTGAGCTGCACAAAGCCAGTTGGCCCTGGGAATCCGATCCGAAGATCAAGGGACTCAAGAAATACAAAGAACTCGTGGATTCAACCATCGTCGTCCTCATCGCGATGATCCTGCTCGCAGGATTCGTTCAGTTCTGGGATTTCTTTGACGTTTTGATCGTGAGCTCAACGCACGATTTTGCGGATTTCCTGTTTACCAAGTTCGGCGGTTAAGCCCTTCGTTGTTTTCCCTTTTTAACTCAATCTCCGACCGACCCGTCATGTCAGAAGAAAAATCATTCCGCGATCAGTGGTACGTAGTCCAAGTCCTTTCCGGGCAGGAAGGTAAGGTTCGTGACCGCATCGCTCGCACCGCCGAAGCGGAGGGTATGACCGAATATATCCGCGAGGTGCTCGTGCCCATTGAAATGGTTTCAGAAATTCGCCGGGGCAAAAAAACCGAGACCAAGAAAAAGTTTTTCCCGGGCTACATCATCGTCAATATGAACCTTGCCACCGAGGATAACCAGCTGGTCGAGAAGACCTGGTTCTTCATCAAGGAAATGGAAGGCGTAATCGGGTTCGCTGGCACCAAGGACCGCCCGATTCCGATGCGACCACGGGAGGTGGAGGCCATGCTTTCCCAGATCAAGGAGCGCGAGCAGAGTGTGCGTCCTTCAATCAGTTTTGAAGTCGGTGATACCGTCAAAGTTGCTGATGGCCCGTTCCAAAGCCAGAATGGCATTGTCGAGGAAATCGATCCGGAACGCGGCAAACTTCGTGTCTCGGTCACCATCTTTGGCCGTAGTACTCCGGTCGAACTTGAATACTGGCAGGTCGAAAGAGAATAATTTTTCTGGACCTTCACTCGCAAATATACAACCACCCCTCTCCCGCAAGAATAACCGAATCAATTTATGGCCAAGGAAGTCGTCAAACTCATCAAGCTCCAGATTAAAGCAGGAGCCGCCAATCCATCACCTCCAGTGGGCCCAGCCCTCGGTCAGGCTGGTGTTAACATCATGGCGTTCTGTAAGGAATTCAACGCAAACACACAAGCCCAAGCGGGTGATGTGCTTCCTGTGGTGATTTCAGTATACAAGGACAAGTCATTCTCCTTCATCACCAAAAAGCCGCCTGCCGGAAACCTTCTCAAGAAGGTCGCTGGTCTCGCATCCGGCTCCAAGGAGGCAAACAAGATCAAGGTCGGTAAGATCACCAAGGCCCAACTCATGGAAGTCGTGAAGATCAAGATGCCCGACTTGAACACTAAGGATCCCGAGGCTGCTTGCCGCATTCTTGCTGGCACAGCCCGCCAAATGGGCCTTGAAATCGAGGGATATTAATCCCAGGGAGTGTTGCCGCCCACTTTGGCAACTTCTGATCATACTCTCAGCTTGAGGAATCGCTTCCGAAAGCACCCTGCAGGAGGGAATCGCAATCCGCAATTTCCGACCGAACTGCTCACAAATACAAAAATGGCTAAACACCGCAGCAAACGCTACAAACAGGCAGTCGCTCTCGTCCAAACGGGCAAAAGCTACTCGCTTACCGATGCTATCAGCACTGTGAAGGAATTCCCAGCGCCGAAGTTTACTCCCACCGTCACCCTTTCGTTCCACCTCGGTGTGGACCCACGGAAGAGCGATCAAATGGTTCGTGGATCTGTATCTCTGCCGCACGGCACGGGCAGAAACGTCCGCGTTGTCGTCTTCGCCCAAGGAGCTGCCGCTGAGGCCGCCATCGCGGCCGGTGCCGAGCACGTCGGATACGAAGATCTCATCAAGCGCGTCCAAGAGGGCTTCACGGATTTCGATTCCGCCATCGCCACTCCTGACGCCATGACTGAAGTCCGGAAAATCGCCCGGGTCCTCGGACCACGCGGCCTGATGCCGAACCCAAAGACGGGCACCGTCACCGACGACACGGCCAAGGCTGTTCGCGAGGTGAAGGCCGGACGGGTCGACTTCAAGCTTGATAAAAACGGCAATGTTTCCGGCTCGATCGGTAAGACTTCCTTCGAGCCTGCTCAGCTGGAAGAAAATGCACGCGCCTTCGTGGACAGCGTCGTTCGCGCCAAGCCCGCCTCCGCCAAGGGGAACTACATCCAAGCGGTGACACTCGCTGCTTCGATGCTCCCCGGCATCCCACTGGAAGCCGCAACTTACAGCAAAGCCTCCGCCTAATCCACAGTCCGCCAAAGCAAATGAATCCAGATAAGAAAATCATCATCAACGGCCTGTTGGATCGCGTCAACGCATCCCCTTACCTGATCGTCATCGATTACACCGGCCTCACCGTTCAGCAATTCACGGAGCTCCGGAATCGCCTCGACACCGGTGGTGCCAAGTGCACGGTCGCCAAGAACAGCTACATGCGCAAAGCTCTTGCCGAAGCCGGAATGCCGGACATCGGCGCCGACCTCACCGGTCAAATGGCCTACGTCATGGGTGACGCCGAAGTCTTCTCCGCCGCCAAGGTTATCAAGAATTTCGAAAAGGAATTCAAAAAGCCTGAAATGAAGGTTGGAATTCTCGGTAACGCCGTCCTTGATGCCAGCGCACTCAAGTCCATCGCCGACATCCCGTCCCGCGAAGCCGTGCTTTCCCAACTTCTGGCGACCATCCTCGAGCCTGCCACCCGCATCGCTCGTGTCGTTCAGAACAAGTTCAATCCAGACGGCGACGATTCTTCGTCACCCAAGGAAGAAGTGGCCCCAGCCTCAGAACCCGAAGCTGCCGCTGTGGTTGCCGAGGCTCCTGCCGCAGAGGCCGAAGCTGCAACCACCCCCGCTGCGGAATAAACAACAATTTGATGTGATGGTGGCAGCGGCTCCCGTTTCCACCTGAACCCATAATGGTTCCTCGTCGGGGCAACGGCTGTTGTTCTGAAATCTCCGGAGGCTCCGGAGGCGACGATACCGAACAAGGAGAATACAAAAATGGCTAATATTGACACACTCGTAGAAGAACTCGGCAAGCTCACCGTCTTGGAAGCTGTCGCTCTCGTTAAACAACTCGAAGAACATTGGGGCGTTTCCGCCGCCGCACCGGTTGGCGTTGCTGGCCCTGCCGCCGGACCTGCCGAAGCAGTTGAAGAAAAGACGGAATTCGACGTGGTCCTCACGGATTGCGGCGCGAACAAGATTGCCGTCATCAAGGCTGTCCGTGAAGTTGCTCCCGGCCTTGGCCTTGCAGATGCGAAGAAGCTCGTCGAGAGCGCTCCCGCGAAAATCCTCGAAGGTGTCGCCAAAGACGCTGCCGAGACTGCAAAGAAAAAGCTCGAAGAGTCCGGCGCCAAGATCGAACTCAAGTAAGACCTCTCAGACTACTCCCGGGGCAGTTCAGGCTGCCCCGGGATTTTCTGTCGAAACCGACGGGAGACTCTAATTTTTATTCACCAGATTTTCCCGCCGATTCCGACAAAACTTTCCAACGCTTGATCAACCTCGCCTGAGTCGCCCTGCGGCTCGGGCTCAATTTGTAAGAAGAATACTACTAAACGCCATGGCTGAACGTCTCTATTTCGGGAAATTCGAAGAAGTCATCGAGCCGCCTAACCTCATTGAGGTGCAGAGCCGGTCCTACGATGAATTCCTCCAGAAGGAAGTGCTCCCCAGCGAGCGAGCAGATGCGGGTCTCCAAGCGGTTTTCCGCGAGGTTTTCCCCATCAAAAGTTACGATGAAGCGATCGAACTCGACTTCGTCACTTATGATATCGAGGATCCGAAGATCACTTCCCTCGATTCACTGCGCAACAGCGAGAGCTTCAGTGCAGCCCTCTACGTGACGTTCAAGTTGAAGGATGAGACGGGCACCAAGAAAGAGCGCGTTTACATGGGCGAACTGCCGATGATGACCCGCCGCGGAACCTTCATCATCAACGGTGCAGAACGTGTCATCGTTTCCCAACTCCATCGCTCACCCGGCATCTGCTTCGAAACTTCGCAGCATCTCAACGGTAAGCTCCTCCATTCCTTCCGCATCATCCCCGACCGCGGATCCTGGTTGGAGGTCCAATTCGACACCAACGATCTGCTCTACGTCTATCTTGACCGCCGCCGCCGCCGTCGCAAGTTCCTCGCCACCACCTTCCTGCGGGTGCTCGGCTACCCGACGGATCGCGATATCGTCAGCCATTTCTATTCTCCTGAAGCGCTGCCTCTTAGCGAAGCCATGGACGAGGGTGAACTCGGCCACAAGGTTCCTTTCGAGGACATCCTCGACGGCGAACTCACCGTCGCCAAGGCCTACGAGCCACTCACCATCGGCATCGTTCGCCAATTGCTCGCGCTTGGCCACAAGTCGGTGGAGGTCATCGACGGTCGTGAGGATGAAATTCTCCTCAAGTCCCTCCGCAAGGATCCCGCGAAGGATGAGGAATCCGCCCTCAAGGACATCTACCGCAAGCTTCGCCCGGGTGATCCACCAACGGCGGCAAATGCGCGCGCCCTGCTCAAACGTCTTTTCTTCGATGCCAAGAAATACGACCTCACCCGCGTCGGTCGTTACAAAATCAATCAGAAGCTCGGTATCCAAGTGGATTCCGACCAACGGATCATGGTCCCCGAGGATTTCCTCGCGGCTGTCCGCTACATCCTCAAACTGAAAAAAGGCGACGGTGTCATCGACGACATCGATCACCTTGGGTCCCGCCGCGTCCGTGCAGTCGGTGAACTTCTTGCCAACCAGTGCCGCGTGGGCCTCGCCCGCACCGAGCGTCTGGTCAAGGAGCGCATGACCTTGTTCGACGTGAACATTGAGGGCATGACCCCGCAGAAACTCATCAACCCCAAGGCGCTTTCCGCAGTGGTGCGTGATTTCTTCGGTCGTTCGCAGCTCTCCCAGTTCATGGACCAGACCAACCCGCTCGCCGAGTTGACCCACAAGCGGCGCCTCTCCGCGCTCGGACCAGGTGGTCTCAATCGCGACCGCGCCGGCTTCGAAGTCCGTGACGTGCATCCGTCCCACTACGGTCGGATCTGCCCGATCGAGACCCCGGAAGGTCCCAACATCGGTCTGATCAACTCGATGTGTACCTACGCCCGCATCAACGAGTTCGGGTTCATCGAGACTCCATACCGCCGCGTGGTTGACTCACGCGTCACCAACGAGATCGAATACCTCACCGCCGACCAGGAGGAAAATTTCCTCATCGCCCAGGCTAACAACCCGATCGATAAAAAAGGCAATTTCCAAACCGAGCGCATCACCGCCCGTGAAAAAGGCGGGGAGTTCATCGAAGCGCTTCCCACCGAAGTGAACTACATGGACGTTTCGCCAAAGCAGCTCGTCTCCGTTGCTGCCGGTTTGATTCCCTTCCTTGAGCACGACGACGCCAACCGCGCCCTCATGGGATCGAACATGCAGCGCCAGGGTGTGCCGCTTCTCGTTTCCGAGTCTCCGCTCGTCGGAACAGGCCTCGAAGGTAAGGCGGCCCGTGATTCACGCGCTGTCGTGGTTTCCGAGGCAGACGGCATCGTCGCCGCTGCCACTGCGGAAATCATCGTCACCACTCCAGACGGTAAGCTCCCCGTTTCCGAGGAAAAGTTCCTCAGCGACGCCGAGTCCGTGCGCACGAACATCGAGAAGGGCATCATGGCCTATCCGCTCCGCAAGTTCATGCGTTCCAACGCCGGCACCTGCATCAACCAGAAACCGATCGTCAAGCTGGGCCAAAAAATCAAAAAAGGCCAGGTCCTCGCCGACGGACCAAACACCGAAGACGGGGAACTCGCGATCGGTCGTAACGTGCTCGTCGCCTTCATGCCTTGGAACGGCTACAATTTCGAAGATGCCATCGTCATCTCCGAGCGTGTGGTCAAGGATGACGTTTACACCTCCATTCACATCTCGGAGTTCGACGTCGCCGCCCGTGACACCAAGCTCGGACCTGAGGAAATCACCCGTGACATCCCGAACGTTGGCGAAGATGCCCTCCGCAACCTCGACCACGACGGCATCATCCGCATCGGCGCGGAGGTGAAACCCGGTGACATCCTCGTCGGTAAAATCACTCCCAAGTCCGAGACCGAACTTGCTCCGGAAGAGCGCCTCCTTCGCGCCATCTTCGGGGAAAAGGCTGCCGACGTCAAAGATACTTCCCTCCGCGTGCCCTCGGGCTGCGTTGGAATCGTCCAGGACGTGCGCGTCTCCCAATCCGGCTTCGCCAAGAAGCGGCAGGATAAGGTCGATCCCGTCGAACTCAAAAAGACGCTTAAGAAGATCAACGACGAGCACAAGAAAAAGGCGGACAAGCTCACTGATGACCTCACCGAGCGTCTGTCAGACATCCTGCTCGGCGAGAAAATCCCGCTCGATGTGGTCAATGCCCAAACCGGTGAAATCATCATCCCGGCCAACCGCAAGATCACCAAGACGCTTCTCCGCAAGCTCGCTTCAGTTCACGACCACATCGAAATCGATCCTTCCCCGATCCGTAACAAGATCCTGGAAATCATCACTTCGTTCGAGAGCCGCTTCCAGGAACTCGACACCGAGCGCGAGCGCAAGCTCGACTCCCTCGAGTCCGGTGATGAAGTCGATCCCGGCGTCATCAAGGAAGTCAAGGTCTTCATCGCTGCCAAACGGAAACTCTCCGTCGGGGATAAAATGGCCGGTCGTCACGGAAACAAGGGCGTCGTTGCCACCATCGTCCGCGAAGAAGACATGCCCTTCCTTCACGACGGAACTCCGGTCGATATCTGCCTCAACCCGCTCGGTGTGCCCTCGCGGATGAACGTCGGTCAGGTGCTTGAAACTCACCTGGGCGTCGCAGCCAAGGCACTCGGCTTCAAGGTCGCTACCCCGATTTTCGATGGCATCAAGGAAGACGTGATCTGGGATTTCATGTCCAAAGCCAAGCAGGTCGATGGAGTCAAATTCATCGGTGACAATGGAGAACTTCGCGAGCGCAAGCCCGGCGAACCCGAAGGCCGCGGCTACACCTGGATCGGTGACGGCAAGGACGGCACCACCGGTGGTAAGTCGACCCTCTATGACGGTCGCACCGGCGAGGCTTTCCACAACCCAGTTGTGGTCGGCATGATCTACATCCTGAAGCTCGGCCACTTGGTTGCCGACAAAATCCACGCTCGTGCCGTCGGTCCCTACTCGCTCGTCACCCAGCAACCGCTTGGTGGTAAGGCGCAATACGGTGGCCAGCGATTCGGAGAAATGGAAGTCTGGGCGCTCGAAGCATACGGAGCCGCCTACACCCTTCAGGAACTCCTCACCGTCAAGTCGGACGACGTGCAAGGTCGCACCCGGATTTACGAGGCCATTGTCAAAGGCGACAACAACCTCGAAGCCGGAACGCCTGAGTCGTTCAACGTTCTCATCAAGGAAATGCAATCCCTCGGCCTCGACGTCCGTCCGGGTCGCAAGGGCTCGACCCATGGCTCCGGTATGACCGGTGGCCTGGACGACTACTCCCTCGATGATCTTACCCTGTAATTCCAACCGCGAACCCTAACCTGACCTAAAACGTTACTAACAACATGAGTGTCGATAACAACCTTCGCGAACTATTCGGTGTGGACGAGCGCCCAGAGTCCTTCGATCAAGTCTCCATCACCGTGGCATCCCCGGAAATCATCCGCTCCTGGTCCAAGGGCGAGGTGAAAAACCCGGAAACCATCAACTACCGGACCTTCAAACCTGAAAAAGGCGGTCTCTTCTGTGAGCGGATCTTCGGACCCACCCGCGACTGGGAGTGCGCCTGCGGAAAATACAAACGCATCAAGCACAAGGGCGTGATCTGCGACCGCTGCGGTGTCGAAGTGACTCTCAGCCGCGTCCGTCGCGAGCGCATGGGCCACATCGAACTTGCAGTGCCGGTTTCACACATCTGGTTCTACAAGTGTATGCCATCCCGCATCGGGCTGATGCTGGATATGAGCGCCCGCCAGCTTGAGCGCGTCATCTATTACGAGGACTACGTCGTGACCGACCAGGGTAACACCGCGCTCGAAGTCGGCCAACTCCTCACGGAAAACGAACTCCGCGAGGCGGAAGACACCTATGGCGACGGATCCTTCCAAGCCAGCATGGGGGCCACCGCCATCATGGAACTGCTTCGCCAGTGCGATCTTCCCGCCCTCATCGTCGCTCTCGAGGAGGAACTCTCCACCACTCGCTCAAAGCAGAACAAGAAGAAGCTCTCCAAGCGTCTGAAAATCACCCAAGGGTTCCTTCAATCGAAGTCGCGCCCTGAGTGGATGATCCAGACCGTCCTCCCTGTGATCCCGCCGGACCTGCGTCCGTTGGTGCCACTTGAAGGCGGACGATTTGCCACTTCCGACCTCAACGATCTCTATCGCCGCGTCATCAACCGCAATAACCGCCTCAAGAACCTCCTGCTCCTCAAAACGCCGGAAGTCATCATCCGCAACGAAAAGCGGATGCTCCAGGAAGCGGTGGACGCCTTGTTCGACAACGGCCGCCACGGTCGCGCCGTCACCGGTGCTGGCAACCGCCCGCTCAAGTCCCTCAGCGACATGCTCAAGGGCAAAGGCGGTCGTTTCCGTCAGAACCTTCTCGGCAAGCGCGTGGATTACTCCGGTCGTTCCGTCATCGTCGTCGGTCCGGACCTCAAGCTCGGTCAGTGCGGTCTTCCGAAGAAGATGGCCCTCACTTTGTTCGAGCCCTTCATCATCCGCCGCCTCAAGGAGCTTGGCTACTGCCACACCGTGCGCTCGGCCAAGAAGATGATCGACCGCAAGACCACCGAAGTCTGGGACATCCTCGCGGAAGTCACCAAGGGTCACCCGATCCTTCTCAACCGCGCCCCGACGCTTCACCGCCTTTCGATCCAGGCTTTCGAACCGAAGCTCATCGAAGGTGAGGCCATCCGCGTTCATCCGCTCGTTTGTACCGCCTACAACGCTGACTTCGACGGTGACCAGATGGCCGTTCACGTGCCGCTCTCGATCGAGGCCCAGATGGAGTGCCGCCAGCTGATGCTTGCGCCGAACAACATCTTCTCGCCCGCATCCGGCCGCCCTGTCACGGTTCCAACCCAGGACATCATTCTGGGAACCTATTACCTCACCTGGGCCGGCACCCGCACCGAGAAGGATCGTGAAAAAGAGGAGCACATGCCACTCTTTGAAAACGCCTCCGAAGTCGAGTTCGCCCTCGCCTCCGACAAGATCGACTACCACCAATGGATCCGCATCCGGAACCCCGACCACGGCAAGAAAACCGTCTTCGGTTACTCAGGCGAGGATCTTACGGAAAAGGATCTCAAGGAACTCACGCCTCTCCAACAGGCACTCCGTCAGGGGAAAATCATCGAGACCACTCCCGGTCGCGTGCGTTTCAATGAAATCTGGCCTGCTGGCGTCGGCTTCATCAACAACAACGTCGGCAAGAAGCAAATCGGTGATATCATCTGGCGCTGCTACCAAGTCTCCGGCAAGCCGAAGACCGTCGAAGTCCTCGATGAGCTGAAAAACCTCGGTTTCCGCGAAGCCACCCGCTCGGGAACTTCCATCGGTATCGTGGACATGGTCATCCCGGAAGAAAAACCGGAAGTCATCGCCAAGGCCTACGAGGAAGTCGAAAAAGTCACCAAGCAATACCGCAACGGTGTCATCACCGACGGCGAGCGTTACCAGAAGGTCGTGGACGTCTGGACCCAGGCCACCGACACCATCGCCAACGCACTCTATCGCAAGATCGAGTTCAACGAAGGCAAGAAAAAGGCATCGCCACTCTTCATGATGGTCGATTCCGGCGCCCGGGGTAACAAGTCCCAGATCAAACAGCTCGGCGGAATGCGCGGACTGATGGCCAAGCCCTCGGGCGAAATCATCGAACGTCCCATCATTTCGAACTTCCGCGAAGGTCTCTCCGTGCTGGAATATTTCATCTCCACCCACGGTGCCCGTAAAGGACTCTCCGACACCGCGCTGAAAACCGCTGACTCCGGCTACATGACCCGTAAGTTGGTCGATGTCGCCCAGGACGTCATCGTCTTCAAGCAGGATTGCGGAACTGCCAATGGCATCACTGTCGCGGCCATCTATGACGGCGACGAGGAATCCGCCTCGCTATCCACCCGCATCTACGGACGCGTCTCGTGTGAGCAAATCAAGGACCCCGTCACCGGTGGCATCTTGGTTGATGTGGACGATGTAATCAACGAAGTCCAAGCCCGCGCCATCGAGAACATCGGTGTGCAGAAGCTCAAAATCCGCTCCGTCCTCACTTGTGAAGCCGAGCGCGGCTGCTGTGCGAATTGCTACGGCCTCAACCTCGCTACCGGTCTGCCCGTGAAAATCGGCGAAGCCGTCGGAATCATCGCCGCCCAATCGATCGGCGAGCCCGGCACCCAGCTCACCATGCGGACCTTCCACGTCGGTGGTGTTGCCGCCGCCACGTTCAAACAGCCGATCATCAAGGCCAAGAACAACGGCCGTATCGTTTACAAGGAAATGCGTACGGTGCAGGACGTTGATGGTCACTGGGTCGTTCTTAACAAGAACAGCACCATTTCCATCCGTGACAAAGACGGCCTGGAACTGGAAAGCCACATGATCGTCATCGGTTCCGTCATTTCCGTGAAGGATGGCGAGGATGTCAAAAAGGGCGACACCGTTGTCACCTGGGACCCATACAACGTGCCGATCCTCACCGAGAAAAACGGTAAGGTCGAACTCCGCGACATGATCTCCGGCATCACCGTGACCAACGAAACGGACAAGGAAACCGGCAAGAAGGGAATGGTTGTCACCGAGCACAAGGAAGACCTCCACCCGCAGGTCGTCATCATCGACGAGAAGACCAAAGAGGTCAAAGCGAGCTATTCGATCCCCGTGGGTGCCCACCTTTCCGTCAAGGAAGGCCAGGTTATCACCGCAGGAACGCAGATCGCCAAAACGCCTCGTAAGGTTGCCCGCACCAAGGACATCACCGGTGGTCTTCCACGGGTCGCCGAGCTTTTCGAGGCCCGCAAACCCAAGGATTCCTGCGTCATCGCCAAGATCGAAGGTATCGTCTCCTTCGGCGGCAACGTCCGTGGTAAGAAGAAGGTCATCATCACCCACGCCGAGACCGGTGAGCAAGTCGATCACCTGGTCCCCATGGGCAAGCACGTCGTCGTCACCGACGGCGACGCCGTGAAGCGTGGCGATCAAATCACCGAAGGCCCCGTGTCGCCGGAAGACTTGCTCGAAGCCTGCGGCGCGCAAGAACTCCAAGAGCACCTCGTCAACGAAGTGCAGTCCGTTTACCGCGTCCAAGGCGTGGAAATCAACGACAAGCACATCGAGGTCATTGTCCGTCAAATGCTCCGCAAGGTGAAAATCACCGACCCGGGCGATGCCGATCAATACCTCTGGGGTGACCAGGTGGATCGCTCGAACTTCAAGCGCATCAACGCCGAGATCATCGCAAACGGTGGTAAGCCAGCCGAGGGCGAACCCGTCCTGCTTGGCATCACCAAGGCCTCGCTCGAGACCGACTCGTTCATCTCCGCTGCTTCCTTCCAAGACACCACCCGTGTCCTTACCGAAGCAGCGACCTTGGGCCGAGTCGATTACCTCAGCGGCTTCAAGGAAAACGTCATCATGGGTCACTTGATCCCCGCCGGCACCGGATTCCATCACCACCGTGAGGCGGAGTTCGAGTTCACCGTCGAGGAACCCGAGCCCATCATCATCCCGAAGGAGAGCTTCGAGGATGACGAAGACGCCGCGACAGCCTAAGCGCCAACCATCCACCAAGCCCCGGCCCGCACCTGCGAGCCGGGGCTTTTTGGTTTAGATCGCGGGCAACGGAAAATCGCGGAACCACCCGACTGCCTGCGGGTAAGCACGCCCCCAGACAGCGCGCATCGGAGACCGCCCCGCCTTGAGGCTTGGTATTCCGGAAACGACTTTGGGCAGACGGTCTAATTCTACTTCACCTAGAATCCGTAGTCGAAGAGAGGATGGGAGACGCAAGGTGGGTCATGTAACGGCCGATTGCGTGGCCTGAGCGGGGTCAAACAGCAACCATGGGAGGCGCATCATGTGGCGGGTTTACCGGAGGCTTCGGAGACTGCTTTACCTTGATTCAGAAACCGGGGGGGGCATAAT
>ERZ1022724.20-NODE-20-length-42630-cov-20.127563_pt1 | contig 42630 bp, 31 predicted proteins | sample MGYA00521091_ERZ1022724 | MGnify/ENA primary metagenome ERZ1022724 (study PRJEB33162, sample SAMN09537610) | freshwater metagenome | isolation source: freshwater | place: Canada:Alberta | collected 2017-07 | study: EMG produced TPA metagenomics assembly of the... | reverse complement strand
CCCTTCGCGAATCGCGCCTGGGTTGCTTGTAGGGGCGTCTCTGTGAGCGCCCGAGCGGATGAACAAAGAGGGAACCGCCTCTTCAGTCACATCGGCGGTCGCAGACGCGCCGCTACAGTGCGCACGATCGCAATCATTCGGAAATTTCGCTCGTTTGTCCTTGGCAGGCGGAGTGGGTCGGATTGAATGGCGGAGCTTTGCCTGACTCATTATTTTACCCATCCTTTGAGCATTGGATTTGGCTGGTTCCGGCCTTTCTGATCGGCGCTTGCATCGGTTCGTTTTTAAACGTGGTCATTTATCGGGTTCCGCTGGGGATGTCGGTGAATGAGCCGAAGCGTTCGTTCTGCCCGCTTTGTAAAAAGCCAATTCCGATGTGGCTGAATTTTCCCATGATCAGCTGGCTTTGGTTGCGGGGAAAATGTAGGGAATGTGCGGCTCCGATCGCTTTCCGCTACTTCGGTGTGGAGCTGCTTACGGCGATTCTTTTCACCGTGGTGTGGTGGCTGTTCGCCTCGCAATCGATCGGGGTGATCGTGTTCTTGTGGGTGCTGATGGCCTTGTTGGTGTCGATCACATTCATCGATGCCGAGCACTTGATCATCCCCACTTCGCTGACGTGGGCGGGCTCGGTCCTGGGGCTTGGGGCTTGTATGGTGTGGCCGCAGTTGCCGGTGCTGGCCGGTGAGGCGGGAAACTGGCTGGAGGGGCTGAAACAAGGTGTCATGGGTTGGCTCGCGGGTTTCCTTGGGCTGTGGTTGGTGGTCGAGTTTGGGAAAATGGCATTCGGGAAAAAGGCGCTGAAGTTCGACAAGGCAGTGGACTGGCACTTGAAGGAACCGGAGAACGATCAGGATCCGATGGAGTTCGTCATCGATGGCGAGGGAATCGCGTGGTGGGATATTTTTTCTCGGAAGTCGGATCGTCTCATCGTGGAGGCCACCGAGATCCGGGTGAGCGGTGAGGCGGTGGCTGCGGGGACCTTGATCATCCGCGACACGGAAATCCAACTGCCGGACGGGACGGTGCATGCCCTATCGAAGATCAAGTCGCTGGATGGAAGCGCGACCAGCACGGTGATCCCGCGCGAGGCGATGGGGATGGGGGATGTGCATTTGTTGGGAATGATCGGCGCGTTTTTCGGCTGGAGCGGGGTGTTTTTCTCGCTGTTCGGTGCATCGGTTTTTGCGATTGTCGCGGCGGTGATCGGACGCATTGGGTTTGGCAAGCAGCTGCCGTTCGGTCCATTTTTGGCGATGGGTGCGGCGGCCTGGTTGTTTGGTGCATGGCGGATTTGGGAATGGTATATGGCGACGCTTGCGCCGCTGGGGATGCCGTAGTTTTTCAGGGGGATGAACGATCAACAACGTGGGCCATGGGATGATAGCAAGGGCTTGGCCCGGGCGATTCTGCATCATCGGCATGAGCGCAGGAAATGGCTCGGGCGGCTGACATTGTTTCCGCTGGCAATGATGGTCACCGGGTTGTGGGTGCTCAACGACTGGATCTGGACCAGCCCGTGGCGGGTGATTTTCTGGTGGGGTGGCTGCGCGGCGGCGACGGTGGTGGTGATTTTATTCGCGCTGTATGATGCGCTGGCTGTGATCCGTGAGGAGCGCTCGAAGACTCGGAAATGATAACGTCGGGAGAACCATGACTTGGCAAAGTATCCCGCGCTGATTAGGTTTCCCGGCGATGAGCAGTTTTTGCCGCGCCGAGGAAGCTCCACGTCCCGTGATCTATCAGCTGATGGTTCGGACTTTCAGCAACACCAACGAGACCCGCAAGACCAACGGGACACTAGCGGAAAATGGCTGTGGGAAATTTGTTGAAATCAATGACGCTGCTTTAAGATCCTTGAAAGGAATGGGATTCACCCACCTGTGGCTCACCGGGGTTTTGGAGCAGGCGAGCGGAACGGCCTACCCGACACGCCCGGCGGATAGCCCGGATATTCTCAAAGGCATCGCGGGAAGTCCTTATGCGATTAAAGATTACTTCGACGTCTGCCCGGACTATGCAGTGGAGCCGGAAAAGCGCTTGGAAGAGTTCCAGGCTTTGGTGAAACGTTGTCATGCGTTGGGCCTGAAGGTGCTTATCGACTTCGTGCCGAATCATGTGGCGCGATCTTATGACTCGGACGTGAGGCCGGAATCGTCATTTGGGCAGGGTGACAAGCGGGATGTTTTTTTTGATCGCGACAACCATTTTTACTATCTGGGTCCGGGAGATCCGGGCGGAGGCGCGCCGCTCAAGCTGCCCACGCTGGGGATGCCGGGCTGTGAGGGTTCCTTCGCCCCGGAAAAGCACCATGGGCGGGTCACGGGCAACAACGTGATTTCATGGGCACCATCCATCCACGATTGGTATGAGACGGTGAAGTTGAACTACGGACATGACTTCACCCAAGGTCGGGCAACGGGTCATCTTCCGGGGCCGGACGCCGATCTAACAGAAGTTCCCAAGACCTGGCGGACGATGGATGAGATTCTCGGCTATTGGCAGGGGCTGGGAGTGAATGGGTTCCGTGTGGACATGGCGCACATGGTGCCCATCGAGTTCTGGGCCTGGGCGGTGAAGCGGGCGCGGGCGCGGCAGGCGGATGTTTTTTTCTCTGCGGAGGCCTATGACAATGACCCCGCGAAACTCACCGACGGGCATGTGCTGGATGAGCTGATCAAGGCGGGTTTCGATGCGGTGTATGATGATCCGAGTTATGATGTGTTAGAGGGGCTTTATGATTCGGGAAAATGGGCGAATGATCTCGACCCGATCACCTTTACCGGAGCGCGTTTCCATCAGTCACTGCGCTATGCGGAGAATCATGACGAGGTGCGGATTGCCAGCCCGAAGGAATGGGGGGGCCTCGGGATGAAGGTGGGGCGTCCGGTTACTGCGGTGTTGTTCGCGATGGGGCGCGGGCCGGTGATGCTTTATCACGGCCAGGAAGTGGGTGAGCCGGCAGCGGGAACGGAAGGCTTCGGTGGGGATGATGCGCGCACGACGATTTTTGATTACTGGTCGATGCCCGAGTTTACCAAGTGGGTGAACGGGGGGCGCTTCGATGGTGGTCGGTTGAGTGATGAGCAGAAGGATTTGCGCGAGTGGTATGGAAAGTTGATCCGTGCGATTCAGGGACCGGCCTTTACGGCGGGCGAGTTCTATGGCCTCAACCACGCGAATCTTGAGAATCCGAAATTCGGCCGCTTGGGTGCCGAGACTTCATCGGGTCACTGGCTGTATGCGTTCCTCCGCCACGATGCGAAGAGCGGCCAGTCGTTCCTGGTGGTGGCGAATTTCCACGGCTCGGAAACACTGCGAGACGTTCAAGTAAGCTTGCCGGACGATGCTTGGAACTTCATCGGGCGCAAGCCGGGTGACGGATGGAAATTCACCAATCGGCTTGATGGCGAGTGGTCCGGGCTGGCGAAAGCTGGAGAAATCGCGCTGCCTGATCTCGCGCCCTGCAGCGCCATGATTTTGGAAATCTTGCAGGACCCTTGAAGTTGCATCGGGTGGGATTGATGCTACCTTCCATTTTATGAAGCGCAAATTTGCTTGGTTCTTCGCGATTTTATCAGGGCTGTATCTTTTGATCGCCGGGCCGCTCCCGGATCCGATTCCTTTGATCGACGAGGCGACGGCCTTGCTCATCTTCGTGAAGTCGATGGCGTATCTCGGTTACGATGTGACCCGCTGGGTGCCGTTTTTCAAGCGGGGCAAGGCGTCGAAATCCAGAGTGTCGGGTGATCCGATCGATGTTTGAATTTTAGAAAGACCTGACGCCGCTCCGACGTATGGTGGGGGTAAATCTATGTCCGACCCGAATTCCACCCCAGTGCCGCGGAGAAAACCATGGGCGCTTACGTTCCTTGGCCTCCTCACTGCGGCGGGCTTGATCGCGATGCCGTTTCTGGCGGGGACTCCGGCTCCCGAGAAGATGCCGGATGCGGTGCGTTTCATCGGCCGTTTTCACCCGGTTTTGCTGCATTTGCCGATCGGGGTCTTTGCGTTGATTGTGTTTCAGGAATTGGCAGCGATGTTCAGGCGTCGCTCCGAGGGCGAGGAGCGGGCTTCCCTGGTGCCGTTGTTTTTCGGGGCGGCGAGTGCGATCGTCGCAGTCCTCGCGGGATTTTTACTCTATCAAGGAGGGGAGGAATTCGTGGGAAGTGCCTTGGTCGAGCGGCATCTGTGGGGCGGTTTGGCTTTCGCAGTCGCGGCGGTGGTGACCTTTTTAACGAAGGCGTGGACGCTTTCGACGGGCGGCCGGCCGGTGTTTTACCGGGTGTTGCTGTTCGGGAGCGTGGGTGTGATGGGCTTCACAAGCCATGACGGGGCGTCGATCACCCATGGTGAGAATTATCTAACCGAGTTTGCGCCGGTTCCTGTCAGGAAGGTGTTAGGCCTCAAGCCGAGTGAACCCAAACTTAAAGAACCCACGGCGGCTCCGGTCGCGGCATCCGTCTATGCAGGCGTGGTGGCCCCTATCTTGGAACAGCGTTGCGTGCAGTGTCACAAGGAGGGCAAGGCCAAGGGTAAATTCCGGATGGATACCTATGAACTGCTCGTGAAAGGTGGCAAGGAAGGGCCCGGGCTCGTCCCCGGCAAGTCCGCAGAGAGCAACATCATCGTCCGGATCGACCTGCCGATGGATGATGAGGAGCACATGCCGCCCGAGGGCAAGCCGGACCTCACGGACGGCGAGGTGGCCATTCTCAAGTGGTGGATCGACAACGGTGCCGACCCTGCGAAGGTTCTGGCGGACTATGTGGTCCCGGCACCCATTCAGGAGGCGATTTCAAAGCTCGTGCCGCCGGCCAAAGGCGGGGCGGATGCAAGCACGTCTGATCCGGTGCCGGTCGGGCCTGATGACGCGCTCAAAGCCGCCGTTGCGGGTCTAGCCAAAGAGTTTCCCGGGGCCTTGACCTTTGAATCCCAGCAATCCGCCCTGCTCACGTTCACGGCGGTCTCGCTGCGTGCGAATCTGGATGACACCATTTTCCAAAAGTTGGACCCGGTGATTCCCCACCTCGTGACGGTCGATCTATCAGCCACCAGGATCACCGATCAAGCCGTGGCCAAGCTGGCCCCGGCGAAGAACCTGAAGATGATCCGTCTGGCCGAGACGGGGATCACCGATGCGGCGATGGATACCTTGCTGAAGATTCCTTCCTTGGAATCCATCAATCTCTACGGAACGAAAGTCACGGATGCGGGTGTCAGCAAGCTTTCCGCCATGCCGAATCTCAAGCGCCTCTACCTCTGGCAGACGGCGGTGAGTCCGGAGGCCATCAAGGCGCTTAAGGAAAAACTTCCGGGCTGCGAGATCATCGCTGGCATCGAGGCCTGATAGATTGTTAGAGAGTCAGGATGGTTGTTGTTGGGAGATGCAGTGCAAGGTGCCGCCCTCTTCAACCAGCTCGAGGCAGTCGATTCCGCGGATTTCACGGGTCGGGAACAGTTCGCGGATCATTCCCAGCGCGCGATCGTCATTTTTCGTCTGGCGGAATGTCGGCACTAGGACACCGCCGTTGACGATGAGGAAATTCACGTAGGACGCCGGCAAGACCGGCAGTCGCCAGCCGGGGACCTCGCAGGCTTCAGGAAGGGGGATTTCCAGGACTTCGAAAGGACGTTTGTTAGGTGCCAGAAAGGAACGCAGGCGTGAAAGGTTCTCTGCCAGAATGGATGTGTTAGGTGAGCCCGCGCGTGAGTCCGTGCAGGCGAGGATGGTTTGTGGATCGATGAAGCGGGCGAGGTCGTCGATGTGGCCGTCCGTGTCATCGCCCTCGATCCCCTGCCGAAGCCAGAGGATCTCGGATGCTCCGAGTCCGGCACACAGGAGTTTTTCGATTTCCTCCCGTTGCAGGTGAGGATTGCGGTTCGGGTTGAGGAGCACCGCCTCGGTGGTGAGGAGTTGGCCCGTGCCATTGATTTCGATGGCGCCGCCTTCGAGGATCATTCCGCCTTTGAAGAGCCGCATTCCGAGGGCGGTGGCGACTTTTCCGGGGATGGCATTGTCGAGGTCCCAGGGTGGGAACTTGCCGCCCCAGGCATTGAAGTCCCAATCGGTCACGGCCACCTCGCCGGTGGTGGCGTGTTTGACAAAGATGGGTCCATGGTCGCGGCACCAGACGTCGTTGTGGGGGTGATCGAAGAGTTCGATTCGTTCGGGTACGGCTTTTGCCGCGTTGCAGGCGCTGAGAATGGCGGTGTGGTCGGCCTTGGGAGCATTGATCCGGACGGGCTCGAAGTGGGAGATGGCCGCGGCGATTTCGGCGAATTTCGCCCAGATCATCTGCCGCTTGGCCCCACCCCAGTGGCGCGGATCCTCGACCGGCCATGACAGCCACACCGCTTCTTGAGGGGCCCATTCGGGTGGCATGGAAAATCCGGCAGCTGAGGCAGTCATGGCGGGAGGATGAACTGGTGCGGTGGCGCAGATCCAGCATTCATTTGACCGGATTGAGCTTGTCGTATGGTGGAAATTCGGGATGGTTCGGGCGGAAATGTTGTCGGATCCGCGAGTTTACCTGTTGGCGTGGTTGGCGGCGTTTTGCATCGGCTTGTCGAAGTCGGGCTTCAGCGGGATTTCAATGGTGTCGGTGGTCCTGTTAGCGGATATTTATGGTTCTAAGGCCTCGGTCGGCCTTGCGCTGCCATTATTGATCGCGGCGGATTTGATGGCCTATCCTGCGTTCTTGAAACATGGCTCGTGGCGGCCGGTTTGGAAGTTGTTAGGTCCTGCCCTCGTAGGGGTGGCGCTGGGTTGGTGGCTGCTGGGGAAAATCTCCGACTCCGCCGCGCGGCAGGTGATCGGCGGCTGTGTATTGATGATGGTGGGCTTGCAGGCGTTCCGGCGCTGGCAGCCGGTCGGGTTTGACCGCTTGGTGGACTCCCGGGGCTTTGGTGTCACTGCCGGGGTATTGGGAGGATTTGCGACGATGCTTGCGAATGCCGCCGGGCCGGTGATCCAGCTTTATCTGATGGCGAGGAAGGTGCCGAAGATGGAGTTGATCGGGATCGGCGCGCGGTTTTTTCTGTTGATCAATCTTATCAAGGTCCCGCTCAACGCCCGGCTGGCGCTGATCACTGAGGCAAGCTTGATCGAGAACCTCAAGCTGGTCCCTGCGGTGGCCTTGGGGATTTTTGGCGGGAAGTGGTTGTTGAAATACGTTCCGCAGGCTGTGTTCGAGTGGATGGTCGTGATATTTGCTACCTTGGCGGGGCTACGGATGATTTTCTGGTAGTGAGGATCACCTCCAACTCCGGCCCTTGAGTTGCTGGAAGGCCTGCCATCCGAACATTCCGAGGAAAATCGGGAAGATCCATGATCCGGTTTTTTCGTGAATGGCCAGGCCAGCCACGACGGAGACGATGATGGTGACCCACAGCGTGATTTTGAGGCGTTGCGGGCCAAGCGCGGCTTCCAACATCTGCCCGCCATCCAGAGGCAGCACCGGCAGCAGGTTGAGAATCGCCCAGGCGAAACTGATCCAGATCAGGGTCCCAAGGAAGTATTCCCCGTGCAGGCTGAGGGGCGGGAGGGCAAGGGAAAGAAGAATGACCGCGAATCCCAGAACAAGCTGGATGGTTGGCCCGGCGGCGGTGATCAGGAAGCTTTGGCGGCGTGACATCCGGACACCCGAGTAGGCAGCGTATCCTCCAAAGGCGATGAGCGCGATGTGTGGCTGAGCTCCGAAATGACGCGCTGTCAACGCATGGCCCAGCTCGTGCACCAGAATCGAGATGAAGCCGGCGATGACAAATAGTCCGATTCCAAGAATCTGTTCCGGCGAGTCCGCGCCGCTGGCCCCTCCGAGAATGACCAAGGTCAGCCAAAAGAACGGCTGGATCTCGATCGGAATACCCAAAACTGAAAATCGAATCATCTCCCCTTTTCGTAGGCTCGTGGAATGGAATGTGCAAGGACGGTGAAACAAAGGGCTCTACAAATATCCGGACCGAGTCTTGACCGATACCTTCCCTATCAATAGATACGAAAAATTTTTTGAAATAATGCCGTTACGCTCAGCCATCCAATTTACCCTTGTTATCGCGCTTTCTGCGACTTTTTTAGGGTCGTGTGGGATTGCAAGCCCCCCCCCATCCCGTCCAAGGTCAGAGCGGGTCCTTTATCAATGGAATGACGATCAGGGGTCGGGGAAGGTGGCGGTTCGGATCAGTCTGACGGATCAAATCGCGGAATTCACCCGTGGCGGGCGTGATATTGGCTGGTGCTACGTAGCGACGGGCAAGGAGGGTCACTCGACCCGGGATGGGACCTATAAAATCACCGAAAAAGTCGCGGATAAGTACTCAAACATTTACGGTTGGTTTGAAGATGAGTTTGGGAACGTGACGGATGGTGATGCAAAGGCCAGTGATCGAGTTCCTCCAGGGATGGTGTATGTTCCTGCACCAATGCCTTACTGGATGCGCCTTACTTCCTACGGCGTGGGAATGCATGGCGGTTTGATTCCCGAGCCTGGGAAGCCTGCATCTCACGGTTGCATCCGGATGCCCAAGGAGTTCGTGCCTTTGCTGTTTGATGCGGTTCTTGTGGGAACGCCCGTGGTCATCACCCATGCCCCGAGCAAACACGGCCCGCGTGAACCTGAAATTCCTCTGGCCAGTCCGGACCCATTCGCCCGTCCGGCGCGCTTGGGAGCCGGAAGTGCGGAGTCGGTGACGTATCGCGATGGAGTGCCGGTGTTTTACCGCTGAGACCGCCTCGCATGCCTTAATTTCCTGGCACGTAGAGTTCCGAGCCCTTTGCGAGGACCGTGGATGGGGTCAGGTCTAGCCCGTTTAGCGCGTTAAGGCGCTCGGCATCCGTGCCGTGTTTGGTGGCGAAATCACCGTAAGTCATTTCTTCTTCAATCACGATGGGGCGGACTTTTCGATCATTACCGGGTGCCTTGGCAGGAACTTCGGCTGCTGCCTCAGGAGAGGGCCCGGCGCCTTGCTGCGGCTCGGGTGCTGGCAAGGATGCCACAGGCGCAACTGCTGTCTCGGCCGCTGGCGGAGCAGGCACAGGTGCAGGTGCAGGGGTCGGAACACCTGTCGGCTGGCTCGGAGAGGCGACCTGCCGCTCAAGATTGATGACTTGACCCTCACGGAGGGCTGTCGGTTTGACCTTGGGATTCGCAGCGATCAGAGTGTCAGCGCTGATCTTGTATTTCCTGGAAATGCTCGAGTAAGTCTCGTTGGCCCTCACCTTATGGGTTCTGGGTGTGGAGGATGAGGGCGTGGCGGCTGCCTGTGCGGGTGCCGCAACCGGCGCTTCGGATGGGGTGGCTGTGGCCGTGCCGACCTTGCCGGGAACTTTCAGTTTTTGGCCGGGATGGAGCACGGAACTGCCTTTCAGGCCGTTTGTCTTCGCCAATTGCGCGGAACTCACCCTGAGCTGACGCGCAATCTTTTCAAGGTGATCCCCTGGCTTGACGATGTAAGTGGAAGCTTCGGCGCCACTGCTCCCGACGAGGCCCTCTGTTGCGGTCTTCGCAGGAGTCGGAGCCGGCGCTGCCGAGCGTTGCTCTCCTGCGAGAGAACGCAGCTTCGAGTTTTCATCCTCCAAATGCCGGATTTGTCGCTCCTGCTCCAAGCAGCGCGAACGCAGGGTCTCCAACTCAGTGTTTGCGATCGCCGCAGGGGATGCGGTGAGCAGCAAAGACGCAATCATCCGATGGCTTAACTTCATGTCGTTCGAAGTGGGCCAAAATTATTGATCAACATCAAGCGAAATCTAGCCAACCTTAACAAGGTCCGGCCATCGCCGACACGGTTCTTGCCTCGACCCACCCAACAAGTCGGGGCCCTAGGCGCGGCCGGTGTAGGAGTTATCCTCCGTCTTGACGTTGATTTTTTCACCCACGTTGATGAACAGCGGAACCTGAACGATCAGACCGGTTTCCATCACTGCGGGCTTGTAAACGTTGTTGGCGGAGTCGCCTTTGACGCCTTCAGAAGATTCAGCCACGGTCATGACCATGGAGAGCGGAAGATCCACCGCCACCACGATGCCGTCCGCGACCATCAGGTTGTAAATCTGCCCTTCAATAAGGTAGTTTTTCACCCCTTCGATGAGGTCTTCATAAACGACGGCATCCTCGTAGGTGTTCGGATCCAGGAAATGGTAGCCGCTGCTGTCCTTGTAGGAATACTCGTGTGGCGTGCGCTCGAGAACCACGCCTTCCACGCTGTCGTTCGAGGTCATGCGCAGGTTGAAGACCTTCTTGGTCGCGACGCTGCGAATGGACATTTGGACGTAAGAGGCCATCCGTGGCGGAGTCTTGAGCTCGTGGTCGATGACGAGGCAGACTTCGTTGTTGTGGCGGACGGCGTGTCCCTTGCGGAGGTTGATGATAGGTGTGCTGGCCATGATTTGTGGGCTCGGGATAGGCCGCGACGAGCAGGGAGGCAAGCACGGAGTTTTTGGGATAGGGCTGGAAGTCAATCCTGCTGCTCGAGAATCCAGTGGGTGATTTTTTCGTCATCGTCCCCGGCCGCCCAGAGATTCCTGAGGAAATCCGCCATGGGGATGTTCCCTTGGTTTCTCAAAAAGTTCCGATCTCCCCCGCAGCCAAACATCAGGTCCGGATCCAACTCACCCCGAAGTTTAGCCCGACCCTTGGCAAGGATGCGCGGAAGATAGGCGATGCCCTTGAACTCATCACCGAAGGTTGGCAGGTCGGCCGCCGTGATCGATTCTCCACTTGGGATTCCCTTCTGCACCGCCAGGAAATAATCGCGTCGTGCCGCCGCCACCAGCAAGGCGGTGGAAATGGCGGGCTCCCCCTCACCACAATAATCTTCAACGAAGTCGAAAAACTCGCGCGGCTTGCAACCAATCCCCGCCAGAAACGACAGGTCCTGCGCATCATAATAACTCTCGTATGCCGAATTGCCCGATCGGAACTCCGCCACACAGCGGTCAAAAAGGGCAAGAAAAATTTCGTTCCAGCTCATACCTACCGTTAATACAAATTCTATCCCTCCGCATGCTTTTTCTTTTGGAGCGGAGCGATTATGTCGATTGCAGCAAGCATCGATTCATCGGGCGCTGCCGCTTGCAATGCGTCCAGCGAGTCATTCAACTGCGCAACAGTGCGTGCGCCAATGATCGAAGAGGTGACCGCAGGCGAGCGCAACGTCCACTGAAGGGCCATGTGGTTCAGGGAAATTCCGTTGGATTGTGCCAGATCACCCAGCGCCCGGATTTTTTCCTGCTCTGCCAGGACCTGATCCACTTGTAAAAATCCTTCCTCGCGCGCCGCACGCGAACCTTCCGGAATGCCATCGAGATACTTCGGCGTGAGCATCCCCTGCGCAAGCGGGCTGAAAACCTCGCAACCGATCTTCTCATCCCACAGATAATCCAGGATACCCTCGGCTTCCGGCCAGCGGTTCAGGATGGAATACGGTGCCTGATAGATCAAACAACGGACCCCCATCTCCTTGAGGATTCTCACGGCTTTTTTCAGCCGTTTGAGGGGATACTTCGAGAGCCCGACATAGAGCGCGCGGCCACTGTGCACGGCCGTCGCCAAGGCGGACATCGTCTCCTCCAAGCGGGTATCCGGGTCCGGGCAGTGGGAATAAAATAGGTCCACGTAGTTCACACGCAACCGTTTGAGCGATTGATCGAGCGATGCCAGCAGGTGCTTGCGCGACCCGCCTTGACCATACGGGCCGTTCCACATCGCGTGACCGGCCTTGGTGGTGATGATGAGCTCGTCCCGGTGGCAGGCGAAGTCTTCCACCAGAATCCGCCCCACGTTCTCCTCGGCCGACCCCGGCGGCGGGCCGTAATTGTTGGCAAGGTCGAAGTGGGTCACCCCCCGATCGAACGCCCGCCGCATGATTCTCCGTGATTCTTGGAAATCATCGATATGACCGAAATTGTGCCAAAATCCCAAGGATATCTCCGGCAGAAGGACTCCTGAATCGCCGCAGCGCCGATACGGCATACGACCCTCATAACGTGCGGCGTCAAACATGCGCAAAAACTGCGTCGTCCGCCGCCGCTTGCCAAGCTCAACCGAGCGGGAATGATAAAATTTTAACCACCCCGTGTGTAAATATTCAAAACTTGGCTTGATTCCACCAACTTTCGGGCTAAAACCCCCGCCCGCTCATGCCCGACCCTTCAAGAACTCTGAAAGTTGCGATCCCGAAAGGGAGCCTTCAGGACCCGACCATCGAACTCCTCGCTAAGGCAGGTTATGAGGTCTATGTCTCCTCTCGCGGACTTCGCCCGAGCTCCAATGACCCGGAACTCGACCTCTACCTGATCCGCGCACAGGAAATCGGCCGCTACCTCGGTCAAGGCTTCATCGACTGCGGAATCACAGGCTACGACTGGGCCTACGAAAATGATGTCGAACTGGTGGATCTCGCCGAGCTGCCCTACTCGCGGGCAACCACACGGCCCACCCGCTGGGTTCTCGTCGTGCCTGAGGATTCACCCATCCGGAAACCCGAGGACCTCCAAGGCAAGCGCATCGCCACCGAAGGCGTCGGCATCACCCAACGCTATCTGAAAGAACGCGGAATCCAGGCCGATGTCGAATTTTCCTGGGGTGCCACGGAAGTCAAGGTGCCGGATCTGGTCGATGCCATCGTCGATGTGACAGAAACCGGCGATTCGATCCGCGCCAACCGCTTGCGGATCGTCGATACCCTCCTCACCTCCTTTCCTCACTTTTACGCGAACCCGACTGCTGCGGCAGATCCTTGGAAAAAGGAAAAAATGGATCGCATCGCCCTGCTCCTCAAAGCCGCGCTCTGCGCTCGTGGCAAAGTCGGGCTCAAAATGAATTTTCCGAGTGCTCGTTTACCCGATCTCCTCGAAAAACTACCGTCACTTCGCCGTCCCACCATTTCCCAGCTTTCCGAAGAAGGTTGGGTCGCGGTTGAGACAGTGATTGACGAAATCGTCGTCAGGGACATCATCCCAGAACTGAAACGTCTGGGGGCCGAGGGGATTATCGAATATCCACTCAACAAAATCGTCCCCTAGTCCAGCACCACCAACCAACCCCGAACCGAATATGGGCTCCATTAAAAAACGTCGTAAGACCAAGATCAACAAACACAAGCGCAAGAAGCGCATGAAGCAGAACCGCCATAAAAAGCGTCTCCGCTACAAGTCCTAGTCTCTAGGATCGATCCATGATCTTCATGGCCAGGGATCCGTTCGCGGATCTCTGGCTTTCTGTGTTCAAGCGGAAAACAAGCCGATGAGTCTGCATGTGCTCGCCAGTTTTCAGGTCATCGACGAGTCGGAGGACTGGATCGTCGTGGATAAGCCTGCCCCGCTAATCGTGCATCCGGCGAACCGGAAACCGGAACCCACCTTGTTAGGCGGCTTGGAGCACCTGCTCGCCTTCGAAATTCAAACAGGCGGACACCTCGGAATCATTACCCGGCTCGACCGGGAAACCAGCGGAGTCGTCCTGGTGGCCAAGACTCTCGCCGCTGCCCGCGAACTGGGCGGGATCTTCGAGCGGCGGGAAGCCGGGAAGGAATACCTCGCAATCGTGCGCGGCTGGCCCGCCGCAGATTCCTGGGAATGTGACGAGCCTCTCCTGCGCGCCGGCGAGTTGGCCCCATCACCAATCTGGGTGAAGCAGATACCGCATCCCACAGGCCGTGCTTGCCGGACCCGCTTCCGAGTCGAGCAGCGCTTTCACCGCAACGGGCAGGAATTCTCCCAAATCCGGTGTTTTCCTGAAACGGGCCGGATGCATCAGATCCGTGTTCATCTCGCCTGCGGTGGACACCCGATCGTGGGCGACAAGCTATACGCTGCCGATGGCCAGGAATACCTGGAATGGATGGAGACCGGCTGGACTCCCATGCTCGAAGAGCGCTTGTTACTCCCCCGTCACGCGCTCCATGCCGCCGCGTTGGAAATCGATTGGAAAGGACAAACACGGCGGTGGCAAGCCCCACTACCCACTGACCTCGTCGAGTTCATCGGAGGCAAGGCACTCACCCGAACGCCCGGACTTGTCATTTGGAGCCGCCATGAATAGCGTTTGCCATGCCCTCCTTGGACGAGATCGTAAACTACCTGGATCGCGAACTCAAGACCGCTTCCGTTCCCGATTACCCAGGTGCCATCAATGGCCTGCAATTGGCAAACAGCGGGAAAATCCCCCGCGTCATCGCTGCGGTCGATGCCTCCCTGCCTGTCATTGAAGCTGCCGCCGCCGCTGGACCCGGATTGCTCATCGTCCATCACGGGATGTTTTGGCAAGGTGCCCAGCCTGTGACAGGCGCGTTTTACCGGAAACTCAAAATCGCCATCGAGGCCGACCTCGCAATCTACTCCTCCCACCTCCCCCTCGACATCCATCCCGACTGGGGAAATAACGTCCAACTCGCGCAAGCGATCCACCTGCAACAGATCACGCCATTCCCCGATCAAAAGGGAAACACCATGGGCCTCCGCGGTCAATGGCAGGGAAGCCGCGCCGATCTGCTCGATCATCTCCAGAAATTCCTCGGCCCACGCCCTCACCTCTCCCCGGGCGGACCCGAACGGGTCTCTCAAATCGCCATCGTCACCGGCGGCGCCGGCAGCGAAGTCGCCCAGATCGCCGCCCTCGGCGTGGACACCTTCATCACCGGCGAAGGCCCGCACTGGAGCTTCCCCCTCGCCCAGGAGCTTGGAATCAATCTGATCTACGGTGGCCACTACGCCACGGAAACCTCGGGCGTCAAAGCCCTGGCACAAGCACTCGAAGAACAATTTCACATCCCTTGGCACTTCTCAGATTATCCTACAGGAATCTAGGAAATCACCAAAAGTTGATCATCTAAATAATCTTATAAATGTTTGAACAAATTTCCACCAAACCCAAAGATTTTATCAACTTTCGCTCAAATATCATCGAATCTCTCCGGAATTTAATGGGTTATACACTCACATTGAATGACTTATCATCGCAAACAAGGTCCTCAAAATAAATTGAAAAAACCTTAGATTTGTCTTGCCGGAATGAGAAGAAAGCGGTTTGATCTTTCTTGCAGAGGCGGGCATAGCTTAGTGGTAAAGCGCTATCCTTCCAAGTTAGACATGCGGGTTCGATTCCCGCTGCCCGCTCCATTCTTATTTCCTCCCCATAAACTATCCTCGGTCATGAAAATCAACGCACGATTCTTTCTCCTCAGCACCGCCCTCGGACTGCTGCCGACACTCGTTGCCACCGCAGAGAACGCTGCCGTGGATTGTGGTGTTCTCACTCTTTCGGTCAAAGCGGCCGTGACTGCAGACCAATCAAAGGTCCTCCAGATCGTCGCCACTGAAGTCGGCGCTGCACCTGACTGCGCTTGCGAAGTCGTCAAAGCAGCCATCGAGGGTTCCAAGGCCAGCGTTGAAACCGTGGCAGCCATCGTCGAAGCCGCCTCCATTGCCGCCCCTGAACAAATGCGCTTGGTTTCCCAGTGTGCCGTGGCCGCAGCCCCCGATGCACTCGGTGCAGTGCAGGCCGTGCTCGCGAAGCTCGATCCAAATCTCGGTGAATCCGCTCAAAGCGCAAAGGATGCGAAGGACGCAAAGGGTGAAGTGGCTGCCGCAGAGGCTCCATTCAATCCTCTCGACATCCCTTCCGGCACCAATGTCCCGCCCACTGCGGGAAATCCTCCAGGACCCATGGGCCCTCCACTCACCCCTCCCGTTCTTCCTCAACCACCCGACAACGTCACCGAGACGGATTTTGTGGTTCCGGCATTCTCCCAAGGTGCCTAGCTCCAACCACTGGCCGAGCTCTGAAGTACCCTTCGGCACGCTCCAGCCCTTCAATCCTCTCAAACGACCCCTACATCCTTCACTCAGTCGCCCCATCCACCCATGAAAAATCACTTTTCATTTGCTTTCACGACGTTGCTCCTCGCCGGAGCTGCATCCGCCCAAGGTCTCTACTACATCGGTGGTAGTGAAACTCAGGAATCACTTCCTCTCCGCTGGACCGCTGGCGTCGCCGCTTTCTACGACGACAACGTCAATGCCGGAAACCCATTTTTCGGGGTTGAGGACCAAGGAACTGCAGGCTTTAACCCCTATGTAGGGCTCTCCTTCATCAATACAAACCCACAAACCACGTGGGACGTATTCGTGCGATTGGGTTTGGTTTATTACCTCGATGCTCCAGAAGGTGTCAACGCCACCAACAGCCAATCCAGAGCGGGCGTGAACTTGACTCACCGTTTCAACGAGCGCCTTCGTTTCTCGAGCAGAAATTTCATTTCCTACGAGTTGAATCCAGATTACTCCGTGGGTGTTGCGAATGCTGCGCAGGTTGGCGAGACCTTCTTCTGGACCTCAGACAATTCGATCGGCTACCGCTGGACTGAGCGCTTGGGAACATACACCGGCCTGATTCTCAATTCATTTTCCTACGCAGATAATAACAACAACGATATCTTCACGTGGACCTTCTACAATCAGTTCCGCTACCAGATCTCACCACAAACCGTGTTGACTGCTGACTACCGTTATGGACAAACCACTTCAAGTGGCTTTGCTCCGGAGTCAACGGATCAATTCTTCCTTCTCGGTGCCGAACATCGGTTTAGCCCTACTACGCTTGGAATCATCCGGGCAGGTGCGCAATTCCGTGAAATCGATTCTTCGCCCGATGCCATCTTTGAAGAAGGTGAAACCTTTACTAGCCCATACTTGGAAGCTGCTCTGAATTCGCAGTTGACCCAGGAATTTAGCGTGCGCGCCTATGCGCGTTATGGTATTGAGTCAGTCGACGCCGTTCAAGTGCTCCCCACCAATGATTTAGTGGTTTTTAACGACACCCAGACGCTTCGTATTGGTGTATCCGGCGAGTATGCATTCTCCCCAATGGTTTCGATTTTCGGAGGCGTAGATTATATCCCCACCTCCTATTCAGGTGGCCAGCTCCTCAATGCGCCCGGTGGAAGCACCCCGGATCTATCTAACGAACTCTTGAATGCGAACATCGGGCTTTCGGTTCGGTTTAACGAGATGCTCACCGGCACAGTCGCTTATAACTACACGACTGCAATGTCCGATGACCTCGAGTACCAAGACTACGACCGCAACCGGATCTCCTTGGGTGTCAATGCGGAGTTCTGATGAGACAAAAATCATTGAATCAAAAGCCATTATTGCAAACATCGCTTAACTGATCGTAAACTCCCGCAATGAATTTCATTGCGGGAGTTTCTATTTCAACTGGAACATACCAAAAATCGTGATATATTTAACTCTATGAATCTTTCAGCCCAACCCCAAAACGAGGCCGCACTCCATGCGGTGGACTACTGGCAGGTGATCAAAAATCGCTACGGAATCATCCTGCTAACACTCCTGTTGGTGTTCATGACCGCAGCAGTCATCACCTATGTGATGCCGAAGAAATACCAAAGCTCCGCGACCATCGAAGTCAAACCTCGTGCACCAGAAATGTCTCCATTTGAAGGAGGCTCATCTTATGGAAGCACCCCGATGACCCCACAGTTCTTCGGAACGGAGTTTGAAAAAATCAAAAGTGCCAAATCCCTCGAAAAAGTCGTAAAGTCGCTTGAATTGACCACCAAATGGGGAGTCGATGCCGACACCGCCGTCCAGATCCTCAAAGGAATCGTCAATACCCAGAACATCCGTGGAACCGACTTGATCTCGATCACCGTCCGCCACACCGACAAGGAAGACGCTCGGAACGTCACCGCCGAGGTAGCACGCGCCTATAAGGAATACCGCACGGAAATCGAAAACCATGACGCAGACCGCGGACTCAAGGAACTGAACAAAGCGGTGCAAGACCAGGAGGATAAAGTCGAAGAACGCCGCAAACTCCTCGCAATCATCGTCAGAACAAAAGGGATCATCTACAAAGGCCAGGATTCATTCTACGGCCAATCCGGTGTGGATGAAGATCAAGGCGCACGAACCGCCCTCCAGACTTTCAATGAACTCGAGCAAAGTAAAATGCAGCTCGAAAGCCAGATCAACAGCTTGCTTAAGTATAACAGCGATCAGTTGATGGTCTACGCCGCCGGCCTCGACCTGCCGGACAACATCATCAAGACCCTTCTTCCCCAGTATCAGGAAGCGAAGCGCTCTCTCGAGTCGCTCAAGATCAATGGTCTTGGCGAACGCCACCCGACCGTGCTCTCCGCCATCGATCAAATCGAACGGATGAAACTCCAACTCGACGAGGGTGTGGTAAACTTGAGAGCCACTTTGCAAGCCCAGCTTGACATGGCCACCGACCGCTTGAAAAACGTGGAGGTCATGAAAGATGACTCCCGCGAAGAAGCGATCAAACGCGGCCTCGACGCCCAGGACTACGTGGACGCAAAGCGCGACTTCGAAACCGACCAACAGCTGTTGCAGTCTCTCCGGCTCAAACAAGTCGGAAAAACCATCGCCCAGAAAACCATCGACGAAAGCATCGTCGTTCATGAAGAACCCCAGATCTCACAAAGCCCGGTCAGCCCTAATGTCACCCTCAATCTCGTGCTCGGTGCCGTGGTGGGCTTGATTTTCGGTGTAGGTATCGCATTCTTCCTCGAATATCTTGATACCTCGGTCAAGAGTCTCGAAGATGTGGAACGCTACCTCCAAGTCCCGGTCCTGGCAGTCATTCCCAAGGATGTGGGTGTGCTCTACAAACAAAGCGGCATGAGCCCGGATGCGGAGGCCTACCGGATCCTGAGAACCAACATCGAGTTCAACCGGAAAAACCCGGAAGACAACGCGATCACGGTGGTTTCCGGTGGTGCGGGTGAAGGAAAGTCCACCACCCTCGTCAACCTCGCGTATATCTGCGCCCAAGGCGGCTATACCACCCTCATGATCGACGCCGACTTGCGTCGTCCCCGCCTGCATACGTTTTTCGATATCAATAACTCCGTAGGTCTCACCAACTATCTCACCACCGAGTTGATGCTTGAAGATGTGATTCTCCAAACCCCGGTAGACAACCTCTACTTCATGCCGTCCGGAATTCTTCCTGCCGACGCTGCCGGAATCTTGAACTCGCGCCGGATGTCCGAGCTGATTCAAGATGTCAAACAACGCTTTGACTTGGTGCTGGTGGATAGCCCGCCGATCCTCGGCGTGAGTGATGCCTCGGTGCTTGCAAGCGAGGTGGACCTCACCATGATCGTCGTTCAACATCGTAAACTCCCGCGGAACATGCTGCTCCGGGTGAAGCAAGCGGTTGAAAATGTCGGCGGCAATGTCATCGGTGTGGTCCTCAACAACGTGGATGTCCGCAGTGATAGCCAGTATCAATACTATACCAGCTACTACACCTACTACGCGCCTGCCGAGTCGCAAGTCGGTCCAGCTGTCGGACCACCGACGGCTGGAACAAAGCCACAGGCCGCGCCTCGTGGAAATGACTCCGAACTCTACTAATCCCTAACGAAAGAATATACGAAGATGAAAACCATTCTATTCGGATTATTGGCCTTGGTGTTCTCCAGCATCATGGCAAGCGCACAAATCCAAGCGGGCAAGTCGATCAACATCACGATTTCGGGTGTGCCCGAAAGCGATAAGGGCCAAATCAACGGCCTCTATCCGGTTTCCGAGGGCGGGATAATCAATATGCCGCACATCGGTCAGGTCCAGGCGGCTGGGCTACGCCCTGAAGCGTTGGCAAGCATCCTCCAAAGCCGTTTCAAAAGCGCACAGATCTTCACGAACCCGACCATCCAGGTGATCAACAATGTCATTGGCGCGGGCCCTAACCAGGAGGTTGTGACCGTCGGCGGAGATGTGAGAAGTCCCGGACCCAAGCCCTTCACCCCCGAGTTGACTCTCTGGGGTGCCATTCAAGCGGCCGGTGGGCAAACGGAGTTTGGCGCGATCAACCGGGTGAAACTCACCCGCAACGGCGCCCAGAAGTCCTATGATGTCACCCAACCGCAGTTTAAACAAATTCCTCTACAACGGAATGACGCGATCGAGGTGCCACGTAAAAATATTTTCAACCGATAATCCAGGCCACTCCATACCGCCTTCCCGATTTGCGGTGCAATTCCACGGATCGATGACGGCTTGCTTATGAAAACTTCCAAGAGTCGCCAAGCCCCCCGGTCGTTCTGGCTGGGACTGGCGGTCCTGATTTTCATGGGTAGCCAAGCCGTCTTCTGCGCCCCGCTTCCTGGAGATCTTTTTACTTCCCTGAGCTCGCCTGAATTTCAAAAACGGGAAGCCGCCGAGGCCAAATTGTTGGAATGGTGTAGGATGAAGCCAGAAGCGGCCAAGGAGGAGCTGTTCAAACAATACCACTCTGCCGAAGACCCCGAAGCAAGGATCCGCTGTCTTTCCATTCTGCGGGCATTGGTCTTCGACGACTATTCGAGGGAAGGCGAGGGATACATCGGAATCAATATGGGGGATGATACTTCGCTGGTGCCGGGCGATGGAAAACCCAGGAGCGTAATCCGCGTCATCGCTGCCATGCCCGACACGGCGGCGGCCAAGGCGGGCATCCAGCAAAATGATCTCATCGTCGGACTGGACGATGAAGTCTGGCACGATGTGAAAGCTTCAGAGCCCTTCATGAAACGAATCCGGTCGATGAAGCCCAACCAAAAAGTCCAGCTCAAGATCCTCAGGGGGAACACAATTCTGGATGTCGCAGTCATTCTCGGCAGAAGGCCGGTTGCGGCGGACTTACAAAGGTTCCAAGGAGAGTCCATCGATCTTCTAGCAGCCGAACGTGCTGCCAAGGAAGCCTACTTCCGCCGTTGGCTGAGCGAAAAAAAACGAAAAAAGAACCCATAGTGACGTAGGTCCGGGGATGTCCCTCAGATCGTTAAAACTTGCCCAGCCGGTGCAGATCCTCGGCGTGACGGATTTTACGGATGACTCGGAAATCGAGAAACCGACTAGTCTTCATTTGATCGCTGAAATCGGATTTCATCATCACTCATGGATTACCCGCCGAGTCCGTGACTTTTATGAATTCCGACTGCGGATTCCAGGATGAATCCATCACCAAAATGTTAGATATTCCAAAGACGGCACTAGTATGCGTTGGATTCGTTGTGATCGAGGACCCCCCAAACGCGGGGAACCTTGGATTCGGCTTGTGGGACGATGAAAAGAAACTGCCGGGCGTTCGCCTCATGGTGCCATGAGGAACGGGACAGGGCAGTGGGTTGCTTGTCCCCTGGGAAGGCACAATCAATATCAACCGGATAGTCTCCCGAACCTGAACGCGGAGGTTTTACAACCGCTGATTTACCAGGAAACACTCTCACAAATTCCGTGCCGAGTTTGGCGGAAACAGCAGCAGTTGATAGATTATAGATCAGGGTGTTTCCCATCGGAAAATCGGCGCTGGACGTATTCACAGGGATGATCCGCGCCGGAAAGAGCTTGTTTTCGGCGTCATAGAAGAAGAGCAAAATGCAACTGGTCCACGTTTCAGGAATAGTGAACTGCGGAGCTCCCAGCGGGATATCCGGTCCGGAAGGCCGCTGTGGAATGACAAAGATGACAGTCTTGCCCGAATCTAAATCGATGGGGTCCGAAAGGTGGCGCTTGGGTAGCTTGAGATCGATAAACTCCTTGTTTACACAAAGCACGGCGGTTTCAGGGACCTCGCCGGGCGGTTGAATGAAGATGGCCTTGGTGCTGCATTTCGCGGTAACGAGGTTGCCCGTCAGGAAGAAACAGAAAGCGTGGATCGTGAATAGATGGTGATGCATACCGATGAAATACGTTAGAACAGCAGAAAAAGGGAACCGCGACCGTTAGATTTCCGAATCGACGAGCCACCGGAACGAAACGATCTGATAGCGGCGCCCAAAGCGCCTGTTGACCGGGGACGACATGGAGGTCGAATAAGGGGCGACTGCGGCGGAGTCAATGGGATCCACATAGGCGGCCTGCCGCTGGACAACGACCTCACACCATGCCTTGGCCACGATCTTGGATGGATCCGCGCGATCGCGTGAATCCCCGTAAGCGCGGATGGTGAAGGTGTCATCCCGGGCTGAAATGATCGGAGCAAGTGGTCTTAGAATGTCCGCCTGGCGGATCCAGCCGGGGACTCCGAAGGCGGAGGATCCCAAAGCGGCCTCCGGGAATCCATAGCCGGGAATCCCCGGCGCCGGTTCGGTAATCTCCTGGGCAATCGACTGGATTCCGGCGAAAGGATTCCTCTCGGATGGCCCCAGCGCTGCAAGCCGATCAAGTGCCCGCTGCACGGGTGAAGCGATGGCCAGATCCCTGTCGCTGGTGAGTTGGCGGTTCGTGAATTCTGCAAGTGACAAAAACGGGCCGCGCCTTTGGATTTCTCCAACAATGAGTTCCGCTAGGGCGTCGATTTGAACCTCGGTAAGCACCCGATGGCCGGCGAACTCCGCAGCGCCGGGAAACAAGGGGTTTGAATCCGTGGATCCGGAATTGGATCCCTGATCGCCAGCAATGGACGTCCGTGGGTATGAGAATGATGTTCTGGCACCAAGCCGCGTGCTGCCATCTGCCGCCAGATAGGGCACCGCCGTTTCCCGACTTTGACGGAGAATGGACCTCCACGCCTCAAGTGAGACGGAGTTGATGTTGAACATGCCGTTGACCACCAGCTTGGACGCGATGGATTCGAAGGAGAACTTCCCGGTTACGGAGTCCGGGACGCCAGCCCTCGCGCCGGAGACAGCCGCTTCCGCGACCGAATCACGCAGATTCGGGGAGGCTGCGCCGGGCGCCGGTTCGTAGAGGCGGTTTGGCAAGGGCTGGGTCCGCGTGAGATGATCCTGGTAAACCTGCTCCGCAGTCCGCTCGGAAGCTGATCCAAAATCGGTGACGTCATCCGCAATGGACGAGCAAAACCAATCATCGAAAAGCAAATGGTTCAGCAAGAAGCTGTCGTCGTTCGACTTGTCGCTTCCGATCGCTTGCACCGGCGCGAATTGCGGATGCGCGGAGCCGTTGGCGATGAGGTTGAGTTGATGCGGGGGGTGCGGATTGTTGTTTCGTGCATCAAAGTGCTGCAAGTCCGCAAGGCTCTGCAAAGGTCGGGTTGGCAACTCCACCATGACGCAGCGGGTGAGCCCGTTGCGCGAATTGAGGCCGGAGACGATATAGCTGCTATTGGTAGATCTCTCAAACTCCGGGGCGGCATCCGTGTTCCAGCCATCCATTTCCATAAATGCAAAACTGTAAGGTGCCCGCAGGGGATAGCCCGTATCATCCGTATAGCCGCAAAGAGGATTGGTTTGCAGCAGCCCTTTCGAATACAAATGCCGGAACCTGCTTCCGGCAAAAAACGGGCTGACAGCGCGGTAGCCAAACAATGCCGTGGCAAAAGGTCTGGCATTCATGGTGGCGACATCGATCGAGGAAACAGGCCTGGAAACAGGGCTGGTGATCGGTGGATAGATTCTTGAGAACGCGGCATCGCCTCCGAGACCGCTGAATGGCGCGACTCTCATCCGATGGGGCGTGATATACACCGCGGTCCCCGTGTCATCACTATAACCCGCGGTGTTCAGGCTGGGAGCGTTGACCATCACATTGAAAAACATTCCGAAGCCTTCGCCATTACCGCCCCAGTCCCGGACGTCGGTTCTTTCATAGGTGATTCTTGAAATTTCAAAATGATCCGAGGCTGTGGCGGTGATTTCATTCCTTGTGGGGCCGATCCGGGTGTATAGATTGCCACCGCCTGAAGTGTAGCCGGGCTGCAATAGCAGATCGGTACTGGCCGGGTTGACCACTGGGTTTCTGTTGGCAAGCGAGAAGATCATGGTAGCGCCCGGTGCGAGTGTGAATGGATTGCTGATCAACAAGTGGAAGTAGATTTCATTGATCCGTGTTCGATCTGTCATGAAGTTCCTGCTGGCGAATCTCCACGGGGTGCCGCGGTTGAATCTCATTTCAAATTCGAGGGGATTGGGCTGGTAGCGAACGGCCACCCAATAATTGTTAACCGTCATCTCGACATTATATGGATTCCAGAGGGTAAGAACCGGGGTGACAAGGATGCCGGGATTATAGGTTGCCGGGGCTGAAGGATCCGTGCCTGGCACCCTGCGCGAGCCGATGGAATAGATCCACTGGATTCGTGCGAGTTGCGGGATTCTGCGTACTTGTTCATTGAATCCGACCCGGTCATCAGGCCGGCCAAAGGCGGCACCTTGCCTCATCGCCGTCCTCGCCGGTTGTGCATTCGGGGGGAAGTTCCGGTATTGCTGGGTATAGTTGACCAATGCGTTCCAACTGGAGATCGGAGGTGATGCCGCCCACCACCCGCCGGCACGATAGTTGTCCCAAGGGTATAGTAAAGGTCTTCCACCGGTTCCGGTTGGCTGGCTTTTGGTATAGAGTAAATCCCTGCCGGGCGCGATTGTGAAAAACGGGAGGTTCGCAGCAGGCAAGGATGCGTAATTCTCACTCATGATGGAAAGATCTTTTTTCCAGCCACCGGTGGCGGTATTGGTAAGAAGCCCTTTGCTATAAGCGGTAAGATCGTGAATCTTCCGCAGATCCTGCCTGGGAGCCGCCAGCTTGAGATTGCCGGTGCTGGGAAGCTCCTTGCGGCCCGGCGGATAAGTGCCGGGATCACTATCGATTGCTCCCAGGCCGAATGTTTCGGCATCGGCCCGGCCGTTGCTTCTCACCCGTTGCTGCGATTGCACGATCGAGGATGCTTGTGCCTCGCGGTCGATGTTGATCATCGCTTTTGAGTTATCACCACTGGTCCACCAGGCGATGGAGCCTTGGTTGTCATGGATCATGGTTGGTCTCATGAATACGTGGTGATGGCTGGCGGATGCGCTACCTTCTGCGACGAGCTTCACCAATCCCGGAGCACCTGTAGATGCCACATCCGGGATTCGATTGGCATCCGGTGTGGCTGCGGCAGCTGTGGATGTCAACCAGCCAAGGAACCGACCGGTGTTGTTGGAGGCGCGCTCAGGCGGGACGGATGGATCACCAGGGCGGTTCTTGGATGCGTAATCGGGCCGGATTGGCTTGCCGTCTGCGGCATGATCGTTCCCTTCCCAGCTTCTCCAGACACCGGTCGTTGGGACGCTGGAAGGAGTCCGGAGCTGTGAACTGGCCGTGACCCGGGTGTCCTGGCCCGAGAGCGATTGAAGCTGGGCCACCGCCATGATCATGGACATTCTTGCATTCGCCCTTGCCTGGTTCATGGCATGCGAAGATGAGGTGGCGCGGAGTGAGATACTTGAAAGCGAGAGCAGACCCACCGCGATGATGGTGAGCAGAATCATCAGGCTGAGCGTGGCCACCAACGCGAAGCCCTTTTCCGATGGGTGCGGGAGGTGCTCAGGTGGTGTGTGATCGATGGCGAGGGGTGAGTTCATAACTTGGAATAGGTCTAGTCCCTGCGGCGTGCTACTGTGGCAGGGGTAATACCTTGAGTCCGAACAGTCCGCCAACGGTGCCACCGTCTGGCTCGACGGTGAAGCGGATGACTGCGTAGGTGGTTTCGCCGTGGGTTCCGGCGGGAAGCATGGCGGGTGGGATCGGGTAAGCCTGGTCAAAGAATTTCCCCGGATGCGCTTGGTATAGTTCCTGGGTGGCGAGAAGCTGGTCGTTGATATAGATTCTGAATCTGCGCTTGTTTCCTTCCTCGCCCCAGTAGGTAGCGACAAGCTGGGATTTCTTACCAACGGGAAATTTCATTCGATAGCAGAGCTCATCGCCTTGGCGGAATATCCTGCCGTTGGCCGGACCAGTTTGAGAACCTTTCTGGGAAACGAGCCGCGAGGATTCGCTGGGCGTGCCGGGAACGGCGAAGTCGACGGCCCCCGTTGCCCATTCCGGATCCACTCCCTCGAGATCAAAGTTGTAAGGCTGCCAATCGGCTGGAACGATGTTTCTATACTCCGGTTCGAGGCCGCTTTCGTGGATGATCGCCTGCGCTTGGGGCGGCCAAACCGCGTTGGGGCAGATGGTGTTGTTGGTGACGCGGGTGTTAGGTGAGGAAACGAACCAGACATCATCCGTGACGTAGTATCCTTCGATGTCAATGTCGTGTTTGCGGCCGTGGTCTCCGGTGGTGTGAACCCGTTGATAGGGCCCCTGAACGATATTCGCGCGGTTGACGATCCCGGTGGATCCCTCGTCATTATACACTCCGAAGGTGGTGCTGCGGATGTAGTTGCGGTCGATGAGGGTGCCGGGCTGGCGGCCGAGTGTGTAGATGCCGCCCCCATCGTCGAGGATGGTCATTGAGCGTTCGATGCGGTTTGCCCCCACCCGATTGTTTCCGGCGACTGATGTTGGCTTGCCGGGAAAAACCGATGGCCGCGGCGCTTTTCCCCATTGCGGGTGATTGGTGCCCTCGTAGCCGTCGAAATCGCACCAACCCCAGCCGAGATGGATGGCGGTATAGGGTGCGTTTTCGATCCAGTTGTGTTCGATCTTCACGTGTTTTGAGAAAAAGACCGTGATAATGGTGTGGCCGTTGAAGAGTGCTGAGTTATCTGGCAGGAAATTGTTGGATATCAAAACACGGTGCGGGATCGACTCGGTGCCCGCGGGAAATTTTTCGTGTTCGATGCCTGCGCCTTCCGGATGTTTGAGGTCGGGTGTGTCGTTTTCGTATACGTGCTGAGGATGGCCCAGGGTGATGGCGCTTCCGCCGGTGTCGCGGATGAAGTTGCCGATGATGCGGACGTCGTGGATGTCGTTGCTCATGACGATGCCCTGGCAGCCGGTGTGGGCGATCGTGTTACGTTTGAGTTCAACTCCTTCGACGGCATTTGCAATGATCGCGGCTGGAAGGACATCGTAGGAGCGGTAAACATCATAATGCCAGTTGGGATTGGCAAACGCGGTGTTGATACAGGCGGTTTGGAGGGTGGCCGTGCCGTGGGAACCATCAATCTCCATGAGGTTATAGTCGGTGTAGGCAAAGCTGAGTCCTTCAAATGTGAGGTTGCGGAGGCGGTTTTTGATGGGCTTGCCTTCGAGTTGGAGGAGCGTTTGTGTGACGGGGGCCACGACCTTGGCCGTCTGCATGTTCTGGCCGGCGCGTGGGATGTAGTAGACGGTTTTTTCATCGCGATCGAAGTAGAACTCACCGGGTTGATCAAGGAGTTCGAGGGCGTTGTGGATGATTTGCTCGCTCTTGAGGGTGAGCCCTGCGTCCCAACCGATTTGCTGGGCGATGGCACCGTAGGGTTGTTGGAGTTTGAAGATATACTTGTCGCCCTCGGTGGCGATTTCCCGTATGCCGACGAAGTTTTTGTTCCAGGTCGTCTGGTTCTCGATCTCGACATCCGAGATGTTATGGGTGATCTTGGGGAGATCGGATACGTTGTATTGGATGCCGTCGGCGGTTTGGCCGCTTTGCCAGGCCCAGGGTGCCTGTCCTGCGGTGACGGTGTATGTGCCCCATCCCCCTTGGGCGCGGATTTTTTTTCCGCTGTTAGCCATGACGGCGCGGGACTCGTCCACATAGAGGGAGCGGAGTTTTTCGGAGCGGTCCAGCGGCGCCTTCCAGATGCCATCCTTGTAAGGCTTCCAATCTGTCACGGGCACGCCGCCGGTGAACAGCGGTTTTTCCCCGGCAGCAGCGCGGTAGGTGATGCGTTGCTTGCCTGGTGCGGAATCCTGGTGGTTGAAGACGATGGTTTTGCGGACCGGGTAGATACCGCCGCGGATGGTCACCATGATGTCGCCTTGCGCTGAAGGAATTGCCGCACGAACGGAGTCCCGTGCTTTTTCAAGCGTTTGAAATGGACTGCTGCGGGTTCCGGGGTTGGCGTCCGAACCGGTGGGCGAGACAAAGAATTCACGAGGCAGCGTCTGTTCAGCCTGGGCAAGCAATGACGGGCACGCCATCCCGATCAGGGTGGAGCAACAAATGGCAAGGGGCAGATTTTGGATCATCGGTAGAATGGTATGGGATCGGGGTAAAATATGATGGGGTGCTGGCATGGTGGCGGAGAAGGTCGCGGGCTTTCGATCAACGCTTGAAGGTTGAAAGCGGAGCGGGGAGCCGGGGCCTATTCGATGGAATAGAATCTTCAGGACGTGGTTTCATGGTGAGGTCAGGGTGGCTCGCGGGCGGCAGGGCAACAATAGTTGCTGGTGAATCCGAATGGTTCCGAAATCACCTCGTGATGTGTTAGGGTAGACCAGCAGGAGCCGGCAATCAACGACACCGCTTGCATTTCGGGCGACAACTTGTGCACGGACACCGCGGCGTCGTGCAGAGAATTGTGTTCCGGCGGGTGAAGCCTTCGGGATCTGGTCACATGCTCCAGAGATTTCATCGCGGGTCCGTTGATTCCGGCGTCATGGGCAAGGTGAGATTGTCGCACCAGGCTGAGCCGTTTCCGTGAGAAGACTTCAGGAGGAAAATCATGGCTTCATGGGCGTGGGAACCGGTCTTGAATTCGATGCTCAGGCGTTTCCATTCTGATGACGCGAGCGTCTCCTCCACCGGCGGCGCGCCGTGGCCGCTCACTGCAAGCACGAGCGTCTCCCCGGCAGAAACCTTCGCCCAAGCGGAAAGGGTGTAGCGGGTATCGGGAAGAAGCCCGCGGATGAGTTGCCTGACGCCGTCGCGCCCGGGGCCTAGCCTGAGTTCATGTTTTGAAGTGCCGGTGGCGTGTTCGTTTGTTTTTCCATGGTTATTCCCCCAGCCATTGCCAGTAACCAGGAGCGCATTCTCCGCATCGGTTCGCTGCCATGCTTCGAGGGTTCCAAATTCGAAACAGGCGTTTTGGATGGCGTTCATCCATGGGATGGCAGGTGCCACATACACGGGAAGCGGGGTGGGGGGATCATTCAAATCACAACCGGCTTTCCAAGGGGGCGCACCCGGCGGGTAGGCACCCGCTTGATGTCCATGGCCAGCGGCGATGCGGAAATCTTGCTTCGCGGCATCGGCATATGGTGGCGTGGCGGAGACCAGGTTGTTTGCGAGGATGACGTGAGCAGGCAGCTGGATGGGTTGGTTAAAGATGTTCCAGGTAAAGCGTGAGCCGAAGAGATCATTGCGCTTGGTATGGTCGAAGGTGGTGACCCCACCGGATTGCCAGCAGGAATTGTGAAACACGAGGCAGTTATAGCTCGGGTTGTTGATACGGATCGGGTCGGACGCGGCGTTCCAGATCACATTGTGATCGACGATGGCGTTGTGGCTCAGGTGGTCGAAATAGATACCCATCGCACAGTGGTCCGCATGGTTGTCATGGACTAGGTTGTAGCAAAACCGGGTGTTGGCGTAGTCGGTGTTGTGCCCATAGAACATTCCGAGGTCTTTGGTCAGCCAACCGGCATCCGAAACTTGATTGAACTGCACGAGACTTTCCATCAGGCCATGGGTGTTGACCAGATCTCTGCCAGCGTGTTGGACGGTGTTGTGGCTGAAGAGGATCCTCCGGCCGGAAAGGCTCACGGTGCCCCGCCATAATCCGGCGTAACCTCCGTGATGGATATGACAATTGATGATGCGGTGATCCTCGCCGGTCACGCTCAGCACGGAAGAGGAGCTATAGCCGAGCTCGCAATTCAGCAGCAGGTTGTTTTTCCCATCAATCAGCACGCCGGAATGGGTGCTGGTGTTATTCTGATAGGAGTGGGAAACATGCTTGCCCCTCAGGTTTTTCAGAACAAGATGCGAGGAGTTCTTGTCCATCCGGATGCCCCCGGCGCGGAACTGGATTCCATGAATGTGGATGTGGGACAAACCCGCCAGGTCGATCACGTCCATGCGGCGCTTGGCCTCGAGTGAAACTGTCTTGGCACCTGCTTTTCGGGCGGGAGGAATGAGGATGATGCGTTTCTGCCGGGTGTCGTAAATCCATTCGCCGGGGGCGTCCATGGCGGCACGAATGCCGCGCAAGGAGAATTGGCTGCCGCGTGTCGGCGTATACCAGGATTCCCGGGCCTTGTCGAAGGTCAGCGTGTGGGTCATTTCATCATATGAGGTGACCGTCGACGTCCAACAGATCCATGCCGAGCCGCCCGCGCACCAGAGCTGTGCGCCCTTCCATGCATCCGCGGGACCCGGGATCTCGGGGCAGACGAGGCTGGTTTCACTGCCGGCCGCCGCCACCGCGCGAATCGGTTGGAAAAGCGCGCTTTCGCCCGGGTTCGGCCAACATGCTTCGGTGAGCATTTCTCCATCAGCGAAAACCTGGTTGCCGTCGTCGAGTGACCAGGGCATGGGGGCCGAGTAGCTGCCATCGGATTCGTGAGTTCCACCCGCTATCGGGTCCGCACCGGTCAGGATGACTTGTTCGTTCCGATAGGGGGTGAAGGTGATTTCCTTGCCGGGAGCGCCGGATGTCATGGGACGCAGGACTTCCCGATAGACGCCTTCCCGCAGATAACAGACATCACCCGGTTTGAGGGCCCTGACCGCCTGGTGCAACGTGGCAAATGGCAAGTCCAGGGTTCCTGGATGTTGATCGGAGCCATGCGGACTGACAAAAAAATCAGCGGCCACCAATGGAGCGACGGATAATCCGAAGCCGAGCAGCAATCCGCCTCCCACGCCATGGATCGGGATGTCCCAGCGGCCTGAGCGGAAATGAAGCGGAGCCGCGCGGCGGGTGCTTGTCTTAAACGCCTCCCGCTTCCGGGTCATGGCTCGGTGCCGATGATTTGGAAGTTGTTGATCAGCGGGCATGCAAGCGAGTTGTCGATGCGGAGGCGCACGGCATCGCAAGGCGGCAGTTTGAGGTCCTTGGCGGAGGAGCGACCGGCGTGAATGATGCGCTTGTAGCCGATTTTCTTTCCTGAGAAAACCTTCTGCCAGTTGCCATTCACGCGGCACTCGATGGTGTAGCCGTCCACGCGTTGGCCCAAAGGAATATATTCCTGGATGATGAAGCCGGCGGGTTGCTGGACCTTGGCAAGTTCCACCTCGATGACGGCGGTGGTGACGTTGTCGTCGGTGGCGAAGTAGGTTTCGTCATTGGCATCCGTGGCCATGGCGGCGGCGTAGTTCTGGTTGTTGCCACGGTGGCCGGTGTCGGTGGTTTTCGCACCGGGTAGGCGGGCGAGGTTGTTGGAGTGGATGCGGTCCACCCAGGCTTTGAATTCGGTGAGTTTGGCTACGGCGTCGTCATCGATGAGGCCGTCCTGATTCGGCGCGAAGTTCAGGAGAGGCGTCACGCCGTGGCCGGTGGAATTGAGGTATTCCTCCTGCATTTGAGTGGTGCTGACAGCGGGTTCACCCGTGTGAAACCAGTTGCCTTGGAAGATGATGGAGGGCTCGTTGGGATACCAGCGCATCACGCCGTCGATTTCCGTGCGGTAGTTCTGATCCGGGCTTACGCCGCCGTGTTGGTTAGGCCAGGCCAGACAGCGGTCGGGCAGGGTCTTCACCAACACGCCGGAATCATAGACCACGGCCTCGGGTTGGGTCTCGGCAATCATGCGGCCGATCTTCGGGTAGTCCATCTTGAGGTTTTCCGAATCGAAGCCGTCGAACCAGTATTCATCGATGGTGCCGTAGCGTGTGCTGAGTTCCTTGAGTTGATCGAAGTAGAAATCCCCGTAGGCGCTGTGCTTGGGCGAGCCGGCTTTTTCGAAATGTTTGTCGATGATGGAGACATAGAGGCCCAAATAGATATCACCCTTGTGACAGGCATCCGCGAGTTCCTTGACGATATCACCCCCGCCGTTTTTCCATGGCGAGGATTTGACGGAGTGGTTAGTGGTGTCGGTGGGCCAGTTGCAGAATCCGTCGTGGTGTTTGGTGGTCAGGACGATGCCTTTGAACCCGCCGGCCTTGGCGGCGGCGACCCACTGGTTGGCGTCGTATTTGACCGGATTGAAGCGTTTGGGATCTTCGTTGCCATCTCCGAGGTGGTCATTGCTCGGGTAGTAGGTTTTCATGCCGAAGTGGGCGAACATGATATACTCCGCGCGGTGCCAGCGGAGTTGGGCCGGGTTAGGAACTGGCAGAAACGGCGCGGGTGCCGCAGCTATTTCCGCATGAACGGTGGCGGTGAGCAGGATGGTGGCTAACAGCGTTGGGAATTTAGGTGGTGTCATGAGAGTGGTAGGTTTCAGGGTGAGGTCCAGTTGGATGATCGTGCGCGGATTCAGATTCATTTCGAATTACAAGATCCATGGATTCAGTCCACGCGCTGGGTGATCCCATGGAATGCCATGTGCTGGTCACGCATGGAGGTGTATAGAAAGAGAAACGTTCGGAAGCGGGTGTCGTGCGGCCAGTTTTCGGTGGTGACCAGCTTCCATTGTTCGCCGTCTTTTTGCCGGATGATCACGGGTAAGGTCAGGGCGTTTCCTGCTGCGGCGTCATGCAGAAGGGCTGATTTTTTGGATGGGATGAGCACAGGATCAAGGCTGCCAAGTTTGATGGCGACGTCGTGAGGGGCGGCGTTGATCACGTAGTGATCGCCGCCTTTGATTGTGGAGGGTGGCGTATGGATTTTGAGGATCTCATAGGATTCCTTCTGCGGGACGAAGACGATGAGCAGGTCTTTGTGTAATTCCGGCGGGACCGCCGTGGAGATGACCGGCAGGAGGCCGCCGGGTGCGAAGAAATCCAGGTGTTGACCGTCTCTCAAGGTGGCGGTGAAGGGGCCGGCGATGTAGGTGAGGGGTGCTTGCAGCGCGGTTTCCTTGTTACCATTTTTTACCACGAAGTCAGGGGCGGGGCGATCCATGGGGTCGAAGCGCGTGACGGAGAAGCTGATTTGAGTCGCTTGCTTTCCGGGTTGGGCAAAGAGTTGGTTGGAGAGCAGGGTGATGAAAAGAATGTCAAGAAGGATGCGGATCATTATTGTTAGAGTCGAGGTCTCAGATTTCATTCTGGCTGAGCCAGCGGAAATGTTGGATCATGAGGCGGCGGCCAAAGATCTTGTTTTCGGATAGAATGCCCGGGGTGTTGAAAGGAGTTTCCGGAGGGTCTTGCGGGTTGATGTATTCGGGATAGCGCTGCACCACCGCCTCGCACCAAGCCCGGGCCAAGACGGTTTTTCCGTCCGGCGCGAGAGATTCTCCGCAGGTGCGTATCAGGAATGAATCGGAACGGGCGTTGATGACCGGCGCGAGCGGTTGCAGGATGTCTGCTTGGGAAATGTAGGCGGGAGTTCCCTGATAACGGGGGCCGAGCGCCGCTTGCTTGAAAACATAGTTTGTGCCGTTCAAGTCAGCGTTGGTGATTTTCTTGTCGCGGTAGTCTTTGTTCATATCGACGCGGGGATCTTCCAGCGCGGCTTGGAGTGCTCCGTAGAGTGCCATCTCGTTGTCGCTGGCGACAAGGCGGCGGTTGATGAACTCGCCAAGGGAACGGAATGGTCCGCGCTGCTTGACCTGCCGGACGACCGCTTCGGCCAGCTGGCGGATTTCATCCACGGTGAGCTCGCGGTAGCCGCGCCAGCGTGTGCCTTCGTCGGATATCCGGCCGCCGCCGCCACCGATGGGCATGGCGAAGCGGCTGACGGCGAAGTTTCCTTGGGGCTGGGCCGTCGGGGTGCCGGTGCCGGCGGAGTCCATGATCACGGGACGCTTGAGGTGGCTGGATGCAAGCAGGATCGTCCAGGCTGGCACGGAGGTCGAATTGATGTTGAATCCGCCGTCCACGATCAGGTGTGCGGCGGATTTCAGGTGGGCATTCGCGAGCGGGTTACCGCTCGGGTTGATCAGGGATTCCGAAACGGTCTTGGCGTTCATGCCCGCAAGATGGGGAAGATAGGCCTCATTGGGCAGCGCCTTGATTTCGCCATAGAATTCGTCCACCACGGTCTTGAGTGTCCGGATTCTTCCGAATCTTTGATAGAACGTGCTGGTTTGTGGGGCGATGGATGAGAAGAAAAATTCATCCCAGAGCAGATGGTTGGCAGCATAACTCCGATCAATGTTAGGAATTCCTGAGGTCCATTGATCATCTCGAAATGTCTGTCCGGCGAGATTGCCGCCGGAGTTGATATAGGGGTTGATGTAAAATGGCCACCCGCCGCTTTTGATTTTGTCGGAGGGGACGCCTGGTGATGCATATGAGTTGCCGATGGCATGGTTTTGCTGGAGGTGGCCGCTCCAGTTCATGGCTTCCATTGATTGCTGAGGCAGATTCTGCAACTGGGCCAGCGAGCAGAGCGGCACCTGGGGGATTTCCCGGTCCGCGATGAAGCGCTGGCCGCCGGGTGTATAGCTGGGGCCCATGTAGGGAATTGACGAGAAGAGCCCGATCACGGTGGTCCGCTGGTCGAAGGTCACCGTGTAGGGGTGACTGAAAAACGGCGTCTTGGCATCGGCCCCTTGGGTGGTGGAATGGCATGCGGCATAGGTGAGTGCGGGCATGTTGTGCAGCCATGTTTTATTCGGGAGCTGGAGCTCATCGAGCGGCTTCAGCCTGACATCTGTCAAGCAGAACGGAGTGGGTGCATTTACCAGTTCTCGGAGTGGTTTGGCGGGAAAATTGTCTTTGGAGAGTTGGTTGGAGGTCGGGCTTGAGGCTTCGAAGCGCCACGCGTAGCTGGAGCTGAGCAATTGTCTGTTCATTCTGGCGTCGTGCCCGGTGTGGTCGCCGCGCGGTTCCGAGCGCACCTCGAAGGTCGATTGCCATCCCGACCAAGTCTCCTCAACGGTTCTTGAGTTGCCCATTCTTGTTTCGAGCGCAATGGTGTCGGTCTCCCGTGCTCCGGTGATTTTCCCAACGAACCTCGGGTGTCCGGTATTGGCGGTGGAGTAGAACGAGGTGGCGTCGGTGTTCTCCGCCATGTTGGCGGCGGGATAGCCGCGGCGCCCGTAACCGCTGGTTTTGTGATTGAAGATCTTCATTTCGCCCGCCTTGAGAAGGATGGGTTGATTAGGGCTTCCGTCGGGCTGACCGAAACGCATGACCAGGGTGCCGCCGTTCAGGGAGGTATCGAATCTCCAGTTGAAATCGCGGATCGGAGTGGCGGCGTTGTTTCTGTAGATTTTATGGGATAGGGGAAGGTTGTGGAGCCAGATGTTATAACCGTTGATCCTCATGTCGACATTGTAGGGGTTCCACAGGGTGACCACGGGATAACTGTAAACAAAGAGATCATAGTCCTGGCCATTTTTTCTAACAGCGTAAGACAAGAGGTATTGCATGCGGACGATCACCGGATTGATGGAAGTCACGCCGTTGTTCCACTCGGGGTTACTCACCGGATCAATGGGGATGTATGGGGGAGTGACCGGGTTGCTGTCGATCGCGGTGACCCTGGGTCGGTTGCCCACGTAGCTGACTTGCCGGTGCATGTTATAATAGTGATGAAGGGTCTTCCAAGCCAGAACGTCATACTCATCCAAGGGACTGAGGGCGATCCTTCCGTTGGGTCCTAGCGGCCCCTGCTGCTGCCAATTCCGGTTCTTCCAGTCCCTCAGCCAGTGGATGTCGCTGCGTTCAAGGTAAAGGCTGAGATCTTTGCGGAGGGAGCCGGTGGTGACGTTGGTTAGGACGCTTCGTGCGTAGGGAGTGAGGTCGTGAAACAATTCACCGCGTTGGATGCCAGGCGGAGTAAGGATGTCCAGCGAGTCACGGGTGATGATTTTGTCGCTGGAGGGTGAGTTGGATTCGAAGAGTTCGTGTTTTTCCAGAGCTTTGATCCCGTGGGGACCGGGCGAGCCGAAGCTTGCTAACAGTTCGGTGATCGCGGGGTTGCCTTGCCGGGCCAATCGATCGCGCCGATTGATCTGAGCCTTGCAGTTTTCATCACCCACCCACCATGCGTAGGAACCACCCTTGACTGGAACTTTGCCGGCGCGGACTACGAGATCGGGGTTCCTGGAGCCTTGGAGATTGGTTGGATTGATCAAGACGCCATTGCTCGCGAAGCCGAGCTGTTCGACGTCTTCCAGCTTTGCGTTGGAAACGAGCCAACTTCGGAAGTTTGGTTTATCCCGGTTGTAGTCGGGCGCTGTGGTGTTGTAGCGATCCAGGGTTTCGGTGGCGGCGTCACGCGCATTCCACACGCCGGTGAGGTGTTTGTTAGAAACGCCATTCTCGGCGGGGGTGGTGGGATCGGAATCGAGGATGCCCGATGGTGCGGTGATTCGCTGGTCCGGACCAATGCTCTTCTGGAGTTCCCCGATTGCCAACATCATTGCGAGCCGCGCGTTCGCCCGGGCCATGGCCTGGGCCTGGCCGGTCGCCGAGGCACGAAGGGAGATGGAGGAAAGCGCCAATAAACCTACGGCGATGACGGCAAGCAGCACCATCAGGCTGAGTGTCACAATCAAAGCGAAGCCACTTTGGGCGGTGGTAGCCTGGTGCCGCCTTTGCCGAGGTCGCCCGCCATTTGACATGGCCTGCGGGGTGATCTGGGTCACAAGAGAAAAGACCCGATGCTTTGGAGCCTCCGGCTTGGCCAAGGTGCGAACCACCCGGTTGGGTTCGTATGATGTCTGGCGGAAGCGTGGGTGGATTGCCATATCGATTGAAAAATGCCCGCGATCTTCTGGAGTTTTCGGTTCCGGAGGGCAGCATGACCGAGCTGCCGACCTCGACCACCCGCCGCATGCTTGACTTGTATTTACATTATCATTTTTTAACGCGAGGAAGCGACACGAAAGTCTAACGACGGCTTTGCGAGACCCAACGAACTGCCACTCTCCTACGAAGATCGTTTTTCGTTCGTCAAACCCGACATGGGAAATGGGAAACCGCTCGATTTTTCCAAGCGGGGAAGGGACGAACGAGATTTTGTCAAATCAACGGAATCCTGTGCCCTCGGAAAATCTTCCAGCTCCGCATGCTTCATGTCGGGTTTCCGCGCTTAAATACGATTCTCAGGAGCACCCTTGGCTTGGATCGATTGACTTTGGTTCGAAGGATTCAAGCCATCCTCGCAAGCCCGCCCCATGAACCTCAGATCACCCTCGTTGCTCGTCAATACCTTCCATATTTTTTCTGTGTCGTCTGTCGTTGCGATACTCGGGCTTTTTGCTTCGGCCCCCGCTGCGGACTACACTTGGGGTGGGGGCGATCTCAACTGGACCGATACCTCAGTCAGTGCTTGGAACGGCGGCCCGCCGACTTCTGGCGATACGGCCACGATCCCAAGCGGACGTGTTGAAGTGAGTGCCGGCATCACTGGCAACGCGGCCATCAACATCGGCGCGGGTGGGCAGCTTTGGCTGACTTTGAACGGCCTGACCGTATCGAATCCCATCACGCTCAATGGTATCACCTCCGGCGGAGCGTTGGTCAGCGGCGACGGGCCAGCTGGCAATCTGCGCACGCAGAGCGGCCAAGTGACTCTTGCCGCCACCTCCAACATCGCCACCTGGTGGAACGACAAGACCTTTGAAATCTCAGGTAAAATCACTGGTCCGGGCGGCCTGATCCTTGACCGTGCGACCTCCCTTTCACACGGCGATCCTGCCGGTGGGAGATTCATCATCAGCGGCAGCAGCAATGACTTTTCCGGCAGCACGACGGTGAACGGCCGCGCGGCGGGCGATTTGTATGGTTTCCCTGCCCAATCCCAGCTCTTCCTCGGAGCCAGCAACGCCCTTCCAGCCGCCACCGCTCTCACCCTCAATACTGCGGACCTGTTTCTCAACGGTTTCTCCCAGACGCTTTCCGCCATCAATGGATCGGGAGCCCACCATATTCGCAATGGTAGCACTGCGCCCGGCAGCCTGATCCTGAATATGGCCGATTCCCATGCCTTCGCCGGTATCCTCGGCGGCGCGGGGAGCAATGACAACTCCTTCTCCCTGACCAAGCTCGGCACCGGCACGCTCACCCTCAGCGGCGCGAATACCTTCCTCGGAAACACCACGGTCCAGCAAGGTGGGCTCACCATCGCCTCAGGCGGCAGCCTGCGCTTTCTTCCCACCACCGCCGGCCAATGTAATGCAGTGAGCGGCTCGACCAACTCCTCCCTCTCTTTTCTCGGCACGGTGGTGCTGGATCTTTCCGCCGCCACCACCGCCGATGGAAATTTCTGGAACCTCTTCCATCTCAGTTCTTTCAGCGGCCCGGCCCCGATACTCAATCCAACCGCGGTGACCAGCTCGCTCGGCGCTTTCGGCGAAATCAGCCCCGGCACCTGGGAACTCGCCATCGGCGGGGCCAAGTGGACCTTCTCCGAAAACAATGGTTCCCTTACCTACGCGAACACGGTCACCGGATACGAGAGCGGCCTCACCTTCCGCCTCTACGACATCCAGGAACCGATGGACCAGCTCTATCCCCTCGTGCCCGGCCAAACGCCGAACGTGGATCAGAAACGCAGCACCATCGACTGGTCCACCAGCACGGACTTCGCCGGCTACTCCGCGCAATTCCTCGTCGAATGCTTCGCCAGCCTCAATGTCCCGACCGCCGGGTCCTACGAGTTTCGCCTGATCTCGGACGACGGCTCGGAATTGTGGATCGGCGAGACGCTCGTGATCGACCACGACGGTGAGCACGCCGCTACGCCGATGGACGGCAGCATTACCCTCAGCGCCGGTCTCCATCCGTTGAAGCTGCGCTTTTTCCAAAGCGGTGGCGGCTTCTCGCTCAAGCTGGAATGGCGACCACCCGGCACCCCCGCCTACGTCACCGTCCCCGCCTCGGCCTTCCTCACCCCGGCAGGCGTCACCCGCGTCGTCGCTCCCGGGAAAAAGCAAATCATCACCCCGGGCGACAACTCGCGCCCCGGCAACGGCCAACCGCTCGTCGCAGTGCATCCTTCCTGGCGGGTGACCACCGTCCACCCGGCATCCTTCAACCCCAAGGTCGGCGCGATGGCCGTGCACCCGACCGACGGCCGGCTTTTCATCACCACCTTCGATCCGAACCAAGGCGGCTTCTACAACCCGGGCTCCCTGCTCGGCGGCGATGGAAAAGTCTGGGCGCTCACCAACACCCAGGGCGAAGACCCCGAGGCGGTGACCGTCACCGAAGTCGCCGCAGGTTTGTTCGAGCCGCTCGGGATGAAATTCATCAATGGCGAGCTCTACGTCACCCAGCGCACGACGCTCACCCGCCTCCGCGACACCAATTCCGACGGCTACTTCGAGACCAAGGACGACATCAGCGGCGGCTGGATTTCTGACAACTACCACCATTTCCACTTCGGCCTCATCGAGCGCGACGGCTTTGCCTACTCCACCCTCTCCACCGCGATCCACCTGGACTTCCCCGGTCTCTCCGGCCCCAACCCGCCGAACCGCGGCACGCTGTTGCGGACGAATCTCGCCACCGGTGAAGTCACCTTCCTCGCCGGCGGCCTGCGCACGCCCAACGGCATCGGCTTCGGACCGCAAGGCGAGATTTTCCAAACCGACAACCAAGGTTCCTGGATGCCCGCCTCCCGCCTCAACCACCTCCAGCCCGGGAAATTCTACGGCCACTACAACACCACCGCCGGAGGCGGCAGCCCGAGTTTGTTCGCCGACCAAGCCCCGTCGCCGCCCGCCGTTTGGTTCCCGCACAACGAGATCGCCAACTCGCCCTCCCAACCGCTGTCGATTCCCGACGGCCCCTTCGCGGGAGATTTGCTGGTCGGTGACATCACCCTCGGCGGCATCAACCGGGTCTCGCTCGAAAAAATCGGCGGCGTCTGGCAGGGCTGCATCTATCGCTTCACCCAGGGCCTCGAAGGCGGCGTCAATCGACTCGCCTGGGGCCCCAACGGCACCCTCTACGTCGGCTGCATCGGCGGCGGCGGGAATTGGGCCTGGAACGAGACCACCACCGGCCTCCAGCGCCTGACGCCCAAGTCGGGAAATCCCGTCACCTTCGAGGTCGCCAAGGTCACCGCCACCGCGACGGGTTTTGAAATCGCCTACACCTTGCCCATCCCCGAAACGACACTCGAGAACCCCGCGAATTTCACCGTCCGCCAGTGGTCCTACCAGCCGACCGCCGACTACGGTGGGCCCAAGATCGGCGAGGAAGCGCTCACCGTCAGCAGCGCGACCGCCTCGGCCGATCGCACCCGCGTCACCCTCGTCATCCCCGGCTTGGAAAAAGGCCACGTCGTCTATCTGAAAAGCAACCCCGTCTCTGACAGCGGCTCGCTCATCCACTCCAGCGAAGTCTGGTACACGCTCAACGAGATCCCGGGCACTCCCTACAACCTGCAACTCAGCAGCAGCATCGTCCCGGAAAACAAGCCCTCCGGCACCCCGGTGGGCACCCTTTCCGCCTCCCACGACATCAGCGGCGATGCGCTCACCTTCTCCCTGCCCGCCGGGGTCGCGCAGAACGCCTTGTTTTCCATCAACGGCGGAGTCCTCACCACGGCATCACCCTTCGACTACGAACGCCGCAGCTCCTATCAAGTCCGCGTCCGCGTCACCAGCCCGGCCGGCCTTTTCTCGGAGGAAACTTTCCACATCGCCGTCAGTGATGTTACTCCGGAAAGCGCACCCCGCCGCATCTTGCTCACCAATTCCGTGCTCCCGCCGGACCACCCGGCGGGAGCGCTCGTCGGCCGCTTGTTGATCGATGACGCCGACCTCGGCGACCTCCCGAGCATCCCCTTACAGCCCGGCGCGTCGGGCGCGGTGGTCGAGGAATCCTTCGCCTATCCCGCCGCTTCCAGCCTATCTGGCCAAGCGGGCGGCAGCGGATTTTCCGGAGCATGGCAGGGCGGCCCCGCCAACGTGCTCAGCGGCTCGCTCTCCTACACCGACTCCGCCGGTCTCACCCTGGACAGCTCCGGCAACCACGGCCGCGCCGATCCCGGCTCCCGCAGCCACCGCCTGCTCGCCGGTGCCCGTGGTGCGGACGGCACCACCACCTACACCAGCTTCATCGCGGATCCCTCCAACAACGTCCACTTCTGGGGCGTGGAATTCTGGAACGGTGGCTCCGACCAAGCAACCCGCGTGCTCCAACTCGGCAACGAAGACGGCTTCGGCGTCCGCGTGCGGAATGTGAACAACAAGTTCTTCACCACCTCCGATTCCGCCTCGCATTTCTTCGTCATTAAAATCCAGCACCTCGCAGGTCATGACCAGGTCTCGGTCTGGATCGACCCGCCGCTCAGCTCCGAGCCACCCACCCCCGACCTCTCCTTCACCCCCGCAGAAACCGGCGGCTCGCTCGCCTTCGACCGGATCGGCTTCAGTGATTACGTGGAGACCTCCATGCCAGCCATCGATGAACTGCGCATCGGCAACACCTGGAACTCCGTCACCCCGCACCCGGTGGACTTCCCGCACTTCGCGCTGGTCGCGGGCGAGGGCGACGCAAACAACAGCTCTTTCACCATCGATGGCAACCGCCTGACAGCCGCCTCCGTCCTTCCTGCCGGGCTCCACCGCCTTCGCGTCCGAGCCACCGACAGCAACGGGCTCGCCCGCTCGCAGCCCCTGCTCGTCTGGGTCGGCGCGGGCCACTTGGACAGCAATGCCGACGGCACCGACGACGCCACCGCCAGCCGCCTCGGCTTTGATCCACTCGGCCCGATCCACCCCGGTGCCTACTTCGGCAGCAGTGGCACCAGCCCGATCTTCGGCCCCGGATCAAGCCCCCGGGATTTCCTCCTCACCTCCGCCACCCTGCCGGGCAATCTCTACTGGATCGAAACCTCGCCAAATCTCTCCCAGTGGACCCTTGAGAAACAAAGCCTCGCCGCGCCGATGAGCTTCCTCGAAAGCTGGAACGAATGGCCGCTCACCCGCCCCGCCGCCACTCCGCGGCACTTCTGGCGCATCGGCGGCGGCTGGCCTGCCGCCCATGGCATCGATCCCCTTGCCAACGGCCTTGCCGGACTTAGCTTCAGCGGCGGCAGCGCCGGCTGGACCTACGATGCCACCACCGGCATCCTCCGCCACGACACCGCCGCACCCTCGGATTGGCTCCATTTCCCGGGGGAATACGGCGATTTCCTACTCAGCCTCGACTACCGCCTATCCGAAAATGGCAATTCCGGCGTCTTCGTGCGGTCCGCCACCACCGGCTACCCCTGGGTCACCGGCAGCGAAATCCAGCTCACCCACGAATCCCGCCTGCCGATCCATTCGACCGGCTCGCTCTACGACCGCATCCCCGCAGAACCTGCGGCCGCCGCCACTCACTCGGTCTGGCATCGCCTGGAAGTGCTCATGATCGGCGGCCGCATCCGCGTGAAGGTCGATGGCGTCACCACCGTCGATCAAGCCGACGTCCGCCTCAGCCATCCCGGCTTCCCCTGGTCGGACCGCGGCGTCATCGGCCTGCAAAACTCCCACGGCGCGGGCATCGGGCGGACGGAATTTCGCCGAATCAAGATCATCGACCTCGCCCCATGAACCTCCTCGCCCCCATCCTCATGCGGCAGCGCCCGATCTGGGCGATTGCCTGACACTCTTCCCAAGCCCTTGATGATCAACCATTAAAACCGCCCCCGCCCGGGCCGAACTCAAAAAATAAATTTTTTTTCAAATCCATGTCGGGTTGGCCGGGGGAAATACGATCTAGGAGGCGAGAGGGGGCATTTCCAGCTTCACCATGAGGCCGCCCACCTTGAAAACCTGTCATCGAAAAACACAAATCCAAAGCAACCCAATGAAATTGAAACACCCAAACAAAACCCACACGGCCGCCTTGGCCTGCGCAGCCATTCTCGGATCCGCCGCCATGTCACAAGCGGCGATCATCATTCAGGATACGTTCACCTATGCTGACGGCGGCCTTAGCCTTCAAAACGGCGGCACGGGCTGGGGCTCTAACGTCTGGTTTGCTGCCAATGCTTCTG